>JAABUS010001869.1_pt1 | contig 42978 bp, 32 predicted proteins | sample 5560161 | NCBI WGS metagenome assembly JAABUS01 (sample SAMN10711885, study PRJNA513376) | rock metagenome | isolation source: Antarctica rocks | place: Antarctica: Victoria Land, Trio Nunatak nord | collected 2016-01-04
TTCTTAGACAATCGATCTATGACTGTCAGAATCGCGTTGTTTTCATCACTTTCTGATAGATTGATAATGAAGTCTAATGATATGTTCTGTCATTGCTGCTCTGATATGAGCAATGACTTCAGCAGTTCATTGATTCGATCTCTTGATGCTTTTGATCTACGACAAACGTAACAGTTTCAAATGTAGCGCTTGATCGTCGTTCTCATCTTTGATCAGCAATATGATCATCTCAGCAAGTTCAACGTTCAATTCATGTCAGAATGATCATTGATCGAAAGATCATGTGCTTTTCTTATCAATTGAGTGTTCATTGACTGAGAAACTCATAGTCTATCATCTTTTCAGAGTACTTCATCAAGTACTTTGCAATTGTCTAGATCAATATCTTGACAAGTTCTTCTGTTCTGTTTCATGACTATTTGAATATCGAAGCACAGTTGATTCGTTCGATTTTCGACTATAATTTGATTCTGAATAGAAATCATCTCTTTGACCGAATTTTCGTTAGCGTTCGATTCATGTTTCGAATCTGAGTCAGATTCTGAGTCAAATCTGAGCAAGATCTGAATCAGATCTTGATCAGCTTTCTGATCATCTTCTTGATCAGCTTTTATTGACTGCAGTTCAAATCTGTCTTCTGACAATAGCATCTGATGCTGATATAGCTTTCGATCATCATTTGCTTCAACTGACTTGACGTCTGACATTCTGATCAGCGCGTCGACTTTCAGATTCTGTTTTCCCGACTGATATATGATCTTGAAGTTATATTCAGATAACTTCTCAGCTCATCTAGCCTGTCGTCTGATCAGTTCTTTGATCATCATGAAGTACTTCAAATTCAGATGATCGATGAAGATCTTGATCAAAATATCTGTACATTTCAATTCAGAACGTCAGTGCTTCAAGCAGCAAATAATGATCAGCAGTTTCTTGTCATAAATCTCGTAGTTGCATTCTGCAAGAATCATGTTCTTGCTGTAAAAGATCATTGAATGTAGAATGTCTTCATCATCATACTGAGACAATACTTCGTCGTTCACGTAGTTCAAGAAGTTCGTTTTCAGAATAGCTTCTCTGATCGAGTCGAAATGCTTCAGAATGAGAGCTGTCGTCATCTGTTGCTTTAGTTCTTCAAAGATTGTCTGACAGATCTCTGTTCATTCAAAGAAGTGATCTTTTTGAGTCAGCTTTATCATGAGTTGAACAATCTTTGAGAAGTTCTTTATGAATCGTCGATAGAAGTTGCAGAAGTCAATGAAGATCTGCATATGAGTCAACGATTGAGACACTTTTCAGCTTCGAATCACATCTACTTTTCTAGAATTCATTCGCAGATCATTGATGAATATCAATAGTTCAAGAAACGAGATTTTCTGAATCTCAAATTCGCACTTGTCAATGTCTATCTGCAAGTCGACTTCGCGAAGCTTGTCTAGCACTTCTTTCACATGAGTTCTATGTTCTTTCAAGATCTTACTATAGATGAGAATATCATTCAAGTATGTCTGACAGAACTTGTGCAGACAGTCAAACAACACATCGTTGATATAGTGCTGAAAAGACGCGAGTTCATTGATCAATTTGAAGAGCATTACTCTATACTTGTAGACATCGAAGAAAGTAATAAAAGTAGTCAAATTCTCGCTTTTTGAACTCATGCGCAGTTTATTGAACGTGACGATAATGTCGAGTCAAGTCAGATACTTACTGCCTTGAATTCGAGCTAGTACTTCGTTTATCAAGAGTATTGAATAACGATCTCTTTTAATCAGAGCATTCAGTTTTCGATAATTCACGCAAAAGCAAAGACTATCATCTTTCTTTTCGACAAATAGTATTGATGAAGCGAAGAGAGCTTTGCTGAGAATAATGAACTTCTTCTTCAAGTTCTCTTCTAGATACTTCTTGATCTTCTGCAACTTGTGACTCGACATGAAATACAATCGACTTCTAGAAGATTGATCTTCATCTTCTAATTCAATCTTATGATCATATGATTGATGTGAGAACAACTGCGTTGTCTTTTCTCTATCAAAAACATTCAAAAAGTCGTGATAGACTATTGAAAGCTTCTTCTTCAGTTCATCTAATGACATGACAGAGATTATTTCATTCAGTTTCGCGAAATCTTCAACTGAGCTAAGCGCTTTGTTGATTTTACTAATGATCAAGAAGAAGATCTTGATCTTCTTATTCTTGACTAGAGTTCAATACACAGCGACTTTGATCATGATAATATTGACGAGTTTCTTTGTCTTAGTTGACTGAAATGAGCGAAGTTGATCAAGATCAACTTGAATGCTTTGCTTTGCTATGAGAGCAGATTCAATGAATCTATTCACTGATTTCTGATTCATGAGTCTCTTTAAGATGATCGTTGATGTAACAATCAAGTTCAAGTTCTTTCGTTCTCTTTCGCAGATCTCGTTTGATTCAGATCTGTGAAATGCTGATTGACTGCTTACTTTTGAAACAACAGATTTCAATGTTCGAATCTTCAACAATGATATTAATCAATCGTTTGCAGAATCTATCAACATTTGATTTCTTTTCAATCAGAGATTTTCAATGATTATCTTGTGTTGATCTAGACAAGTTATTAATAAAGACATCATTTCATTCTTGTGTTCTTGTATCATGATCAATGTATACAGAGCGTGTGTAATCGACTTTCGATCAAAGATTTCATCATACGATTGAATCGACTTTGATTTTGACAGCGATATTGACTGAATATTAAAGTGTTCACATAGCTCTGACATCAAAGATTCATCAATGAAAGTCATGTCAGTGACTTTCGTATCTATCAGAGCGAAAGATCTTAATATCTTTTCTAGACTATTCAAGATGACGTCAACAGTGAACGACTTGAAATCAAACGAGTCATCAGGCATGCTGATGAAGCAAAATACGAGTATATCGCTCTCAGTCACTACTTTGACGAGAGCAAGTCGTTTTTCGAATTCGCTGCGATTTCGTGCATCTGAGCTGACTCAAGACAGTCACGTGCTTTATGTTCTGACTTCTTGCATTTGAAGCAGAGTTCTTTTTTAAACAACTTCTCTCTAGCAGAATCAACGTTCGATATTCTGAGTTTCTTTTATGCAGAGATTGAAGCTGAGATCGCAGTAGTGATCATCATCAAGATGCTAGTGATAGAGCGAGCGACTTGAGTCGTTGATGTCTTGAAGACTGATCGAGCATTCAATTTCGTCAATCGAACGTCGACTTGCATGCAGATGTCGATGAATTCGTTCAAATTCATAGTTCGTTCGTTGATCGTGACTCGCTGAAGATCTGAGCTAATCTTATGCTGAAGATCATCTAGTAGAATTTCGTTATTGTATTCTAGTTTTGCACTAAGTCTCTGAAATTTCATTCAAAATTCATGAAAGAAGATCTTGTTTTGATACAGCTTCAAGAACTGTCGTTGAGTCGTGTGACGTCGATTGAGATCGTCGTACATCTTATTTATGATCGACAGTATCTCTTCTGCTTCAAGAAACGAGTTCGTGATCATGTCTCTCATTCTGAGTGCTATGTGTTTGATCGTCGTTTCACTGACTCGACTTTTCACATATGCAATCTTCATTTCTTCGATAGAAAAATGATTCTTGTTCGTCTTCAGCTTGTTTCGCATTTGAGACAATTAATTATTCATATTCTGTTTTGAATTTTCGAACAGAAGTGAGTCAGATAGCTTGATCGACTTTGAGAATCGATCTTTCGAAATCGAAGTGCTTAGTCGACTTGATGTCGCTTCTAGATGACGTATAATCACGTTCTTTTTCTTCATCTCTTTCTGTAAACGCGTTTGAACAGCGTTCAACGTTGTCTGCGTAGCTTTCATCTCGATGTTGATAGCTTTCAATTTGACGTTGATCTTGTTGACGTCATTCAACATCTGAATCATGTCATTGTGAGTCTCGATTTCGATGTCATGCTGTTGACATATGTACTTGATAAAGATAACGAGATCGTCTGCTTCATGAGTGCTTATTCAAGCATTCAGTTTCGTGCTGATGCTGATCTTGATCATTTCGTGATCGAAGAACAACGCGTTAGTGTTCTCTTCTTTGATATTCAATGATGCATTCGTGTCTTCTTCTTCTGATGCTGTTCAATTCTGTGATAGAAGTGATTCTCTTTCAGCATCTCGAGTTTCGTAGCGAGTCGTGCTCACTAATTCTGATTCTAATTCTGTGCTTCTAGTCATTGTGTGAGTAGAAAATTGCTGATCGAAATTCAACTGAAATTTCTGGTTTCAGTTCTAGAACAACACGTTCATGTTCTTCTGTTCTTCTGTTCTGACGACGAGCTCAGTAAAGAGTTAGTCTAGAGCAACGCGTTCATATTCTTCTGTTCTGTTCTAGAAATTTCTTGATTTCTAATGAGTCTTCTGAGCTCGATTTTCTGATTTCGATTCTGATTCAAGTTTGAATGATGTAACTTGTTTTTATATCATCTACACATTGATAGCAAGATTAATGAGTTTTGAACTAATGTTATGAGTCTGCATAGAGCGAATCATATGAGTGTATTCTAACTAGAAGTTCAAAGCTGAAGAAGAAAGAAGATGCAACACGTCGTGAGTTTTACTCACGAAGGCACGCTAGATCGCTAGCGTGTCAACATCAGCTTTATACTAGTCTATGATAGTCTGACATGATCTATGTTAGACTAACTTGAAGTGCACGATCGCAACACTGTCACTACGTCTGTGAAATGTTTTGTCTTCGCGACTAATTCTTTCAGCTCATCATAATGAGTGATGACTAAAGTCAATTCTTTCAATCTCTTATTTAGCTCTCAGTTCATTCTCATCATGATTACTGTAACATCATCTTTGCTGTTGCTATCATTCAAGTAAACTCTTTGCTTCAATGCAAATGTGTCAAAATTGTGTTGTTTTATTGACATTTTCTTGTTTATGACTATAACTATCTTCAATGATTCTGATCAGAAAGTCACTGTGTAAAAATGACTTCAATTCATCTTCATTTATTTGAATGTTTCTTTCATTCACTTTCGCTTCAGCTGTAGAAATGTCTTACACAACTTTGATTTTCAATCTCTTTTGAGTGTCAAGTCATTGTGAATTCAACGCATTGTCATCTTGATAACTTCGTCTGATTTTCAAGAGTTCATGTTTATTATCGATCTTTATATCAGCTTTCATAAGTGAATATCTATCGACGTCATGTTTATTTTCATTTGTAGAATCTTTGTTAATGTTGTATGATAAACGTCAATGATCTGTCATAATGCTCTTTCTTGCATTGATCTCAGCTTAATGTTTAAATTCTTTCAATGATCTTTCACTTTCTGTAATGTATATCATATGATGACTTCGTGACTGAGCAGAAAGTGTGTCATCGCGAAGTATATTTGTTTACTCATTGTCATTGACGAGTCTCAAGTAAATTCAATGATTGTTTGCATGATTTTTTGTCTAATCACTAGTTTTGCTTCGACATGATACATGTGAGTCGCTCATTTCAGCTTGAAGTTCAGTTGAACTTTCAAGACTCTGATATTTGATTTTGAATTAATCTGATGTTTCATCAACTTTACATCAACGTTCATATTGAATCACTTAGAGATTCTTGTAAAGTGAATCAACTCATGCTTTGTCTTTGAAAACTTGATGTCGTGCGTTTTTGATCACTGTTTACATCTATCATAAATCTCGCTAAGAACTTTGCAATTGCACTTCATGAACTTTTCATATGTTAAAATATTGACATCATTTACAAAATCTGTGAAGCTTGTTCTCAGTCTGATGTCATCACATGCTTCTAGCAAGTTCACATTGTAAAATAAATATAATATTGATGATAGCAAAGAGTTTTGTGATATATTGACGTTTACGCTGCGTTTCATCATCATGTAATCATTGATTGTGATCATGATGTGTTAATCTCTCAGAAAGTTCTTCACAAATTTGAGAAATAGTTTGAGAACTCTTCTTTTTTTCATGTCATGCAAGAGTCTGCTATGCGTTACATTGTTGAATGCACTCTTTTCATTCAGACTCAGCAGTGAGACTGCTATTCTTCTTATGTTACTTCATACAATGTATATCTTTTCTGTAATCAGTTGCAGAATCATATCTGTTGATTTGTGTTTGTGAACTCTCATCTGAATGTTCAATATTGAGTTACACATCTCTATAATGTTTTGCAAACGTTTAAATATGATGAACTTCAATGCTTTGTTTAATGTATTAAGTAGTGCAATTGATTTATATATCTTTGCATTAAAGTAATCTTTTTTGTCTGACTTTCAAATCACTATTGTGACTGCATTCTTGAACTGAGTTGACTGTATTTTCTTCTGTAAACATCTTTCAAAAAGAGAGTGTATTTATTCTGATGCATCATTAATGAGTCTGCGCATTATTTTATTTATGTATTTTGTGTGTTTCAACATCTTGTCAGATGTCACTTTGTAAATGACTCTTTTAATTTCATGATGCATTAATGAAGCATCATCTTCAATCGAGAATGAATACTTGAAGTCTATTGTGTTCAGCATGAGAATCTCTGAAGATGATGAAAAGTGAGTTTGAAACATCATTTTCGCTTTATTCTGTGTTGTTATGATGATGTCAGAGCACTTTGACTTGATTAGAGAAGAAATTGTTGCTTAAGTCAATGTGTCTGTGACTGCATTTCTTGCTCATTTCGCAGTTTTAAACAGTTCTCTCGAGAATTGTTTGACATTCTGCATGATTTTTCAATATTCACTACGTTTCTGTTTTCTGATGATCTTGTTCTTCTTGTCACATGCTTGAATGTACTCTGTTCAGTCATTGATGATTCAACAACTTCTTTTCATTTGTTGCACGCTCTTAATGATCTTCTTCAGTGCATTCAGCAGTTGCTTAATGTACTTATTTATGCATCAACGCTTCATCTCATGATTCAACAGTGATTTCAACATTTGTTCTTTCAAAGTATTAATGAACTTCTCTTCATTCATTATCTTTCAGTTGTAACGCGATTTTCGCGCTGACTTTTTGCAAACTTTGAAATTTATAATTGTTTGTATTGACAGATGATCTGAGAAGTTTTTCATTTCTTTGTTGATTTCACATCATATTAATTGATTCATAATATCATCTGTCATGAAGATCAAATTTATTGTCATTTAAGATTTCTGATAATTTCTTGTAATTGTGTCTTAAGACAGCGTCAGCGATGCATTAACATTTGTGATCATTTCAATTAAATCATTTGACAATAAATGTTGTCTTGAGTAGAATGATTTCTCTCATGTGAGATGATGCAGATTGAAGTCTTCTACAAGAACACATTCTCTCGACATGTGTAGCATCTTTTCAATATTTGAAAGACTTTCTTTTTCATGAATGACTTTGTGATTTCTGAGTGATAAATTGTATGCTTCGTGAATGTGTATAGCTTTCTGAGTCATCTGTGTGTTGTCTGTTAATGTTTATAACATAATCATGTTTACATCTTTAAAGTATCATGTTGAATATCAGATGTTGCTGTCAATTCTCTTGTTTATGTAGAAACAGATTCTATTCTCATTATTCTTCAGCGTGAAGTCAACAGTTGCTGAGCAGTATGCTCTGAAATTCTCATCAAATCATCAGAATTCTTGAAGAATCAAAATGTCATAATTCTTTATCTTTTTCTCATGTAGTAGTGTTATCATCATCTTTTCTCTGAACTTGTGAATGTTGTACTGTAGTATTCAAAGCTTCTTTTGCTGAGACATTAAAGTTCACATTCAAGACTGTTTAATGTTCTTTTGAACATTTGCAATGTGCTTACTTCTTTTGTAAAATCTTCAAAAGAAGATGATACTGAAATTGATGTAATTGATGTTAACTTCAACTTATTTGTTTTTGACTTCTTAACTAGATGATTCAATATAGTGTTTTCGAATGTGATGATCATGCTGAGCAGATGACTTTCATTTATTGAGCATTTCTGTTTTCTTTTCAAATCATTGTCTATCAACAATCTCAGACTGATAAATGTTTCTGTGATCATCTTTGATGTCATCGCTTTAAGTTCTTTCTGCTCTCATACGACGTGATATAAAGATCTGTTTTTCGTGACTCTCTTTATTCTCTCTTTTTCGATCTGTCGTTTATGACATTGAGAATCAAAGACTCTGTGTATATCTCAACATGCTTCACATTTTCACATGTCTCAAGTCTGTTTATGAGAACAATGCTTCAAGCGATGATTTAGCGTGCAGTAAACGCATCTTTGCTTGTTTCAGCATTCATATGTCTTATAATTGTAGTCTTGATACTTTAAACATTGATGTGTTCTACAACTTGAATCATAAAACTGCGTGATTTTTATGTTGATCTTATGACATACTTTCTTGTCAATTAACTTGTTCATCATCTCAACACTGACTACATGTATCATCAGCAAGATGTATCTCTTCTGTTCACTATTCTTTGTGAGTCACTTAACTTTCTCAATCATCATCTTTAAATGTATGTCTTTGTTGATCTTGATGAGCGCTTTCGCTTTCTTCTTCTCTATGTCTTTAAACATTTCTTCAACTTTAATTTCATGTATCACTATTTTGAAACTGACTTCATGCAAACTTGCGTTCAATAAAATCTCTTTGATTCAAAAATTGTTTTTCTTCAGTATTTTCTTTCTGTCTTTTGTCTTAACTTGAAATATCAGTAGATTTGATCATCTTTTCATAATCTTTATGTTTTTGCATGTTGATAGCATCTCGTTAACATCAATTTCTCTTGCTCATTTCACTATGTTTTTTATTGTTATCATCATGATTCTCTTGATCTTCTTTTTCTCTTTAACAAAGATTTTAATCTTGAATTTCTTGCAATGATTTTGCATTGACGATGCAACGTCAACGCTGAGAACAAGATGATTTTCAAACGACGTCGTCGACTTCTCGTTTGCTCTCTTCGCTCAGTTGTCAATGTGTTTTTTCTTCTTCGCGAACTTCTTTTTGAGTCTGCTCATTATCTTTTTCAATCTCTTTAGCTGATTCTTCATGCATTGATTGACAGTCAACGCAGCAATGCGTTGTCACGTCAGCTTTTCTATCATTTTTGTCAATCTTCTCATCTCTTTTCAGAGCATCAGCTCATTGTTTCTACGTTCGTTGAACTCATAAAGTACTTGCAGCTTGTTTAATTTCTTGTGTATATTCTTCGTCTTGATTGAATTCTTCTGCAAGATAATGATAATCATCTTTTGCTCACTTGTCAACATCACGTCAATGATGCTTCTCATCTGCTTCTGATGATCAGAATGAAGCGTGAGCATCATGTTGATGATGTGCTCTGTCTTTAAATAGTTTAAGTAATTCACTTTCGTCTTTTTTCTTTTTATAACATCAATGATGATAGTTCAAAGTCTATTCATATTTAAACAGTGAATATGCGCAAAATCAAAACTCTGATGAAACAATGAACTCATCAAAAGATGAAAGACGCTGTTGTCAAAAAAGCAAATCTGAAAAAGATGCAGAAGTGACAACGCATGAGCAAAGATAGTGCAAATGTGAAATTCGTATCATGATGCAATAAAGCTGATCAAAAATCAATTCTGAATCAATTTTTTGAATAACATCAAAGTGAAAGAAGTGTTTCAAACATACAAGTTCATTAAATTACATTTAATTGAAAAGTTACTCTTGATACAAAACTTGCAAAAAGAATTGAAGATTGAATTTAATGAAAAGTGCGAGACATTTCTGAAAGCAATGTACTCATCATTTTTGAAAATTCAAATCAATGAAGAATTATTATTGAACAAAAGTATACAGTGATCAAGAGTTAATAATAATAATAATAAATTCATACACTTTTGTGACATCGATTAAGTTGACTCATGAGAAACTCTATACTATTTATATTGAGTGAACAAAACTCTCTGAGATAGAAAATTACTCGCTGTCTATACAACTGCTTTGCGCAGTTGAAACTATCATTATGAGACTTTGTATCAAATTAGTTCGTGTTGATTGCATGTTAAAGAATGAGTGACTTAATCACTTTAAATTGCTTCAGAAGCTTCGTTTTCATCATCATTCTTGCAGCTGCTCTGAGACTTTTCATGATAGCGACGATTATTTGATAGTTTAAAAAGTCAACGTTTCATAGCATTCTTGATTGCAGATGCAATCAGTTCAAGCAATGCATGAGTACATGTTTCATCATTTGATGATTTCAGTCACAGTCACATTGCATGCTATTTGCGTCTGAAACGTTTCTGAAGTGCAGATAAACATTCAAATCTATGCATTCAATTCTGATGTGAATGATAAAAGTACTTTCAATCTTCTGAAAATCATTTCACATCTTTATTATCTTGTTAAACAGATGCAATCTTTGTGTAGAGATGATGTGAACATCTGCGATGCATTTTCTATATTTTTCCCATCGTTGCTTTCACTGACTTCTGTGATACTGCGCTATTGCAATGCTGTTACTAGTTGAAATCGTTGCAGCGAGAGTTAATTGCTTGCATCTTGACTGTATTTTCGTATTTTCTTGAATTAAGTTGTTCAGAAGTATCACTTTCTTGATGACAAAAAAGCGAGAAATGATGCGATTGACATTCATCAGACGAACGCGTATCAGTTTGCATGCTTGTCTGATTTTCTGCGTACGATCGTTGACTCAACTGCGTAACGTGATCTTGTCTTGCAACATGTTCAAATGAACATGCAGCGAGCTTATGTACATTTCTGCTTTCAAAGTCTCGATGCTTACTCTTTTGAATATCTTTGTGACGTGACGCAGAGTCTGATTCTGTAGTGTTTCAAGTCTGCATTCTTTGTCTGACAGTTCTTTTTCTTTTTCTTGCTGATGTCAGATTGATGTTTCAAATGCAATTTCTGATCTTACTACTGCTGAGTATATCTGTCTTGCTTTTGTGAAGATTGCTTTTCATGTGAAGACTTCAAGTCAATTAAGTGCTAGTATTTATGTGACGTGATTCACTTCGATTTGACGAAAATGCGCGTTTCATTGCAATTTCATGTTCAGTTGTACTTTCAAAACTTGCACATTTGATTTCAACTTAATAACTGAGCTTTCTATTTATATGCTAGTCATCATGTCAAATCTCTTTGATTTTCTGATGAAGTGCATAAGTTCATACTTTTCTGATGCAAATGTTGTGTCATGAGTATGAACTTATTTCGTGCAGACATCGTATGTTCTGCTCAGCATTCTGCAGATTTCTTCAATAAATCTATTGTATGCTAGAATGTTAATGTTGTTTACAAAGTTGAGCACTTCAATCTTAATTTTCAATGCTTTGCACTTCTCAATCAGACTTGCGTTGAAGAATAAAAAGAGAATTGATGAAATGAGAAATCTCTGTAATATGTCTACGTTTATCTTATGCATGTCACTCGTTTGCTTGTTGAATCTCAGCAATGTTTCTTTATTTTTAAGAAAGCTGCATGCTCATTTAACTATGTAGTCTGAAGTTCTTTTCATTTTCAGAGTATGCAGAAGTCTGACGTGCAAGACTTGATTGAATGCTTCAATGACATCTAAACTTAGCATGAACGCTACGTATTTAATTTTGCAGTCTCATACTGTGTGAATTTTGTTAGAAATCAGCATAAAGCGAGTCAATATGAGTGTCATTTAACTAGAAGATAAATGCTAAGAAAGAAAGATAGCTACAGAAAAGAAGCTGACTACATATGTGTATTTCTCAGTCAACGCTAGACTCAATAGAAACTAATCAAGATGACGAAGCGAGAATAAATCTGACAAGACTAGAAGACTGAGTCTGACAAGACTAGAATCATGACATTACTTTTCTTTCTTTGACGATTCATGTTCACATGAATGTATTTTCTGCTCGATTCGATTGATTGCTCAATCATGATTTCACAGACTCAGACTCATTAAATTCTGATTGACTGAATAGTTGAAAGTGCTTCTAGCGCAATTTGTTTGAATATTGAATATGAAAATCGTCAACTATCTTCTGAGCGTTCATAAATTCGTCGTCATCAGCGTTGTATAAATTGAGATCATTGTCATAGTCATTTCATTTGATTCTATACTGAAGTCATCTTCGATATCGATGAAAATTTAATATATCATCAATTTCTCACTCGTCTTCGTCGTTTATCACTATTGAATCTGAGAGTTCATTCTTTTGATCAGGCAAGAAGTCGTCAACGACAGAGCGAAGCAGATCAGAATGAAATACATCATAAACATGCATAGACTCTGATAATTTCAGTTTATATGAAGAGTCAACAAGATCTAAATTGATGAAAGAATCGAGCATTTTGTCATCTAGCTTCTTGAAAGATCTCGCTGTAACGATGTTTCTTTTATTCAGAAACATCTTTGATTCAATCTTGTAATTGATCTTCTTTCTATGCTTGTTAGCTTGATTCATCATTTGTTCTCGTGTTTTGATCAGAGCTTCACGAGCGAAGATCAATGTTTTGTTCATTTGTTCAGATATATTCTTGATTTAATCAATCTGCAAGCGTTTGTGAGTGCTTTCATACTCGATGATGTCAGAGTTGAAGCTCATATGAGAATGAAAGTTCTTGTTTATAAAGAAGAGAATCAAGAAGATGACTGAGAACAAGATGTTATTGTCGACAAACTTGATCATGAGTAGTCACTTAAATCAGTCGTCTTGCATATATGAACAGAAGAATCGAAAATATCTTTCGACGTTCTGATTGACTCGTTCACTTTGATTATTGATCTGAGAGTGATAGACTGTAGAGAGTCGAAGATTAATGTCTAGTCTTTTGCAAAGCGACTTTCATAGAATGAAGGTAAATTGCAAATCTCGATCAGATACTATGAAGCTTGATAAATCATGAGTTCAATATATTCATTGAATCAGTATTTCAGCTGTCTTTTTGACAGTGATATCTTCATTCTCAGTGATGCAAGAAATATAATGTCTTTCTTTTGACAATCTGCAGATGATTGTCAGAATAGCGTTGTATTCGCTTGAATCAAATAGATTGATAATGAAGTTCATTGCTATGTCTTGTCATCGCTGTTCAGATATTGATAAAGATTGAAGCAAGTCGTTTGATTTATTTCTAGATGTCTTTGAACGTTGACAGATATAGCAGTTTCAAATATATTAATCTATCGTTTTTCGCATGAATGATCAATAGTAGTTTCGCTTTATGATCTTCACAGTTCTAAGAATATCAGAATGATCAACTGATGATTGATCGTGTATCTCACGAATCAGATTCATTTGTAGAAGCTCGTTGAACGAAACTCATAGCTGACTATCATGATACAAGATTTTATTCTGAGTTCAACAATTCTTCAATTTGATATCTTCATATTGTGTCTCATCTCTTGCTATTGCTTCGCGAAGTAGCGTACAATTCTCGTCGATTTCATTAGTCTCAAGAATCTGTTTATAGATTGATTCATTAATGTTCTTCTTTAAATCAGCGATTTTCATTCAATCTGACATGAGAATTGTAGTTCGCTGATAGCGACAACATTCATTCTTGAGACTTCTAGAAACTGAATCAACTCAACGAGTCAATGCATTGACTTTGATGTTTTGTTTATCTGAGCGATACATGATTTTGAAGTTGAAGTCAATGAGCTTTTGTACTCAGCGCATTTAACATCTACTTAGCTCTTTATCTTTCATTAATGACGTCAAAGCTTGATGATCAGTGAACATCTTGATGAATAGTTCAGTCAATTTCAGCTCAGATCGTCAATGCTTGAAGACATGAATGATTGCTAGTAGTTTCTTGTCATAGATCTTGTAATTGCACTCAGCGAGACTCAGCTTCTTGCTGTAGTAAATCATTGAATGCAATGTTTCTTCATCATCATACTGAGAAAGTATGTCATCGTTGACGTAGTTGAATGAGTCTGTTTCAAGAATAGTCTCTTTATTTTGATCAAAATGACGAAGAATAAAAGCTTCAGTTATTCGTTTCTTCATATGATCAAAGATCGTTTGACAAGCTTGATCTCATTCAAATATCATCTCTTTTTGAGTTAGTTGAATCAGAGAATGAACAATCTTCGAAAAGTTCTTTATAAAACGTTGATAGAAATTGCAGAAGTTAACGAAGAACTGCATCTGAGTGAGATTTGTAGAAATAAATCATTCAACTACTGCTTGTACTTTTCTGAAATTCATCTTTAGTTCTTTGATGAATAGCAATAGTTTCAGAAAGAAGATCTTTTGAACATGAAACTTGCATTTGTTTATATTCATCTGAAGATCAGTCTCTCGTAGTCTATGTAAAACTAATCGTACATGTCGCTTATGTTTCTTCAGTGTTTTGCTGTAGATGATAATGTCATCTAGATAGATCTGACAAAACTGATGAAGATAGTCAAATAGCACGTCGTTCATATAGTGTTGATAGAAAGTCGAGTCGTTGATTAATTCAAAAGACATCACGTGATATTTGTAGAAATCAAAAGAGATGATAAAAATAGTCAAATCTTCGCTGTTTGAATGCATGCGCAGTTTGTTGAAGATGACAATGATGTTCAATTGAGTCAGATACTTGCTATCTTGAATACGAGCGAAAGTTTCGTCTATTAGCGATAAGAAGTAGCGATTTCGTTTGATCAAAGCATTGAGCTTTCTGTAGTTTATACAGAAACGCAAGCTATCGTCTTTCTTTTTGATGAATAGTATGAGCGAAGCATATGAAGCTGAGCTAGAAGATATAAAGTTTTTATTCAGATGCTTGATCAGGTAATTCTTCATCTTTTAAAGCTTGTCATCAGACATATAATAGAGACGACTTCAAGAAGATGTTCTCTCGTCAATCAACTCAATTTTATGATCATAGAAGCGATAAGAAGATAGTTGATCAGTCATCGCTTGATCAAACATGTCTAGATAGTCAAGATATTTCAAAGAAAGCTTAGCTTTGACTTCTTTCAAGATTTCTTCGTGTGAAAGCTCTTGTATATTTACATCTTCGAGTTTATTTCTAGCTGTTTTCAGAAGTCGATTGATTTTCGTGATGATGATCGCGAAAGTAGTCACATTCAATCGTTTGACTAGTGATTTATATGCTGCAGTCTTTATCATTGCTATGTTCATTGAATCAAAAGACGAAGACTTGACTGAATTAGATGATTTCACGATTTTACTGAATGAAGATGACTTCTCGCTAAGTCGAGTGACAACAGAAGAAATAAATCTTTTTACTATTTGAGTAGAGATTGAACTCTTCTGTTCTATCGCGATTTTCTTTCTTGAAAGAACAGTTGAATGAGCTTTGATAAAAGCTTTGATATGAGCTTCGAAACTAGAAAATTGAAGATGATCATCTTTCATATCAATAGTCACTTCAATCTTGTTCATTCATGTTTTTTCAAGAATTATCTGATGTTGATTTAATCGAGTAATCAGCATAAAGACAAAATGTTTCATATGATCTTGAACAGTTAGATTTGAATAAATCGCATGAGTAATGAGCTTTTTTGCATAATAATCATCGAATTCTCTTATTGATTTGAGCTTGATTAAAGATAAAGATTCGATTTGCAAATGATCACAAACATTCTGCGCAATTAATTCATCAATGAACGAATAGTCAGCTGCTTCAGTGTCAATCAATGACTTTAATAAGTAACTAATTTCATTGCTAGATAATACACATTCAGTAGTCAAAGATTTCGAAGCAAAAAGATCATTTGAGCTGTTCATTGTTGAAGAAATTAACACATCTTTCATTGCATCTTTGATGAAAGTCACTAGTTTTTTGCCTCATTCTTTGATTTCTCTGTAAATAATTTCTTCTCTTCTTTTGACATGATGATCTCATTGAGACGAGAGATGAATGCACAAGATGTCAAAGTACTAGTCTTCAGCTGAGAACAATTCTTTGAAAGATGATTCAATACTTTGCAGTTGAAGCAGATGATTGACATTCTTGATCATTCAGATTCAAAGATGAAAAAAGTAGCGAGTTGAACATAGCTAGTAGTTGAGACTGATTTTAACGAAGAAACAAAACGTTTTTTCGAAGCTGCTATCAATTTGACTGTTCATTGCTCATCACGTAGCTGATAATTAACTTGTTGTTTATTATTCACATCTTGAAGAAAGATCTTGAGCTTATCAAGCAAGCTAAACTTTATGAGGCAAACTGACAACGCGTTCTGAAGATGATTGTTGATTTTATTCTGAATGTCATTCATCAGAGTGATATTGTCGTAGTTCAGAAAGCTGAATATTCTAGTGAATTTCAAATAGAAAGAGCTGAAAGACTTGTTGAGCTGCTTCAGAGCAACGTATTTGCAACGACACTTTCGAATCAGATTCTGATTTTCGTAAATTTCTTTCAGATGTTTCAGTAGCTCTGATAGTGACTAGTAAAATGAGAAAGCATCAACATGATGCTTTGCATAGATTTGCTGATCAGCATCGTCTTCTAGTCTGAAAATCACATAGACAATACGAATCTTTTCAGTAGAATAATGATTCGCGTTGACATCAAGCTTGTCAGCTATTTTGATGTTTCATGTCTTTCAGATAGAATCATTTGTTTCGATGAAAATGAGTAAATTTGAAAGCTTGATGAACTTGTGATGATCATTCTCATTATCAGATAGAGTAGAAGATTCTTGTTGAGAGCGAGCTTCTTTCTGATTGACTTGTTGCTCAGCTGACTGAGTATCTTGATGAGACATAGATCGATCAGCTTGACGTTGTTTCGCTCTGAAGTTCAATTGCTCATCTTGTAACTGATTGATTTTTTTCTCTAGTTTATCGTTTTTATCAAAAGCGACTTCTAGTTGTTTCGCTCTCTTTTTGTGATCTTCTTGTATGAGAAGTCAGTATTCATTGAGTTGTAGAGTCAAGTTTCACTGACTTCAAAGCTCGTTCAGCATATTGATGACTTTGTTGAGTTGATTGCTGACTCAATTCAACAGTTGTTCTTTGATGTTTATGTTTCATGCAATGACAGCTTTCTCAGCTTCAATTGAAGCATTGATGAGTAGAAGTGAAACTCTTCTATTGACAGTGCTTCTAAGCAGACGAGTTGTTCAAAGCTCAACTGACTTGATGTTGCATGTCATGATGAGAGAAGATAGAAGTTGTTGAGGTAAGAGTAAATGAGAAATTAATGTTTTGAATTGATGTTTTTTAATGAGTGAAAATTCAAAGAATCTCTTGTAAATTTCAGATAATAATTGAGTGCTTTATTCAAAGAATTTCTTGCAAATAGAATGATGAAAATGAATGTAGAATCGAAGAATTTCTTGTGATCTAACATGATGATGCAAATTTGAAGAATCTCTTGCAAATTTTTCTTACTGAATAGATTGTTTCATATCATCTATTCATTAATAGCAGAGTAGTAGATGATGAGCATTTATCTAATGTTAAAGATCAGCATAAAGCGAGTCAATATGAGTGTCATTTAACTAGAAGATAAATGCTAAGAAAGAAAGATAGCTACAGAAAAGAAGTTGATTACATATGTATGTTTCTCAGTCGACGCTAGACTCAATAGAGACTAGTCAAGATGACGAAGCAAGAATAGATTTGACAAGACTAGAAGACTGAGTTTGACAAGACTAGAATCATGACAAATTTGATCTACTAGTAGATTTAATGTTAAGATCACGAATTGCTTGCATCTCGCTCTCATTTGAGCATCAAATAGCATGTGATGAGTCTCAGCTATATTACTCAATCTTTTAGTCATAATTGACTTCAGAGCTTTGCTCATGCTATCAAGCAGAGCAATGAATCAATATATCTTTGAATCAGTATAATTGCTCTTCTTCAATTTGCATAGTACTATTATTTGAGCTTTTTTGAACTGCTTCGAATGATATTCATGTGTTACACATGCGTTGAACAAACTCATTAATATCAAAGTCAGTTCTGCAAGATCTGTCTGCAACGCTCTGTTTAAAATGTCTGAAACATCTGATGCTTTGTCTGCTTTTACTCTTTTGATTGTCTGTCTCACTTCATCTTCTGAGATGCGTAAGTCAGATGACATTGTCAAGAATATAAATGAGTTTGCAATGTTGTTGATGTTTGTCTGAGAAAGTGAGAAAAAGAATTTTTCTTGCAATATCTCGATTTTTTTTCTTGAACATCATTGTCATTTAATCAATGTCACTTCACTTCAGTGATGAAAACTGAGAAAGTTTTTTTAGATAATTGACTTTCGATTCTGATTCATTTTGCGAAGCATCATATTGACTTAAGTGCATTGCTCAGCTCATGCATTTGTGATTTGAAATATGCGCGCTTCGCTTGTTGAATGATCTTGTTTTTATGATCATTATGTTTCAGATATTCATTTCACGCATCTAGTGTGCTTTGTATTTTTCATATGATTTGCAGTCATCTTGATTTCATTACTATCTCTGAGCAGTTCAAATTTCAGAAGTTCTTTGCTCAACTTGATGACTTTGTCAAGAAAGTAAATTTCTCAATGATCTCTTGTAACATCTTGATAACTTTGCACATTCTTTCATTCATCATCATCTTGCTGTTCAAAGAACAATTTGATGAAAGATGCATATGCAAATACACGCTCAATGCTTCTGTGTTCATTTTCTTTCATAACCATCAAGTTAAAGACTGTATTGAAGTTGTTTGTAAACAAAGTTCTGTGACAATTGAAAGATGATTTGATTTTTAATGCAGATTGATGTGTATCTTGCACTTACATGTCATGAACTGTATTTTCTCGCTGCTAAAGATCAGATCAATAGTTGTAAACTGATTGTGAATCTTGCAAGTAATAATGTCTGATTTCAGTAATAATTTCAGCTTAGCATTAGTAATGATGTCAAGTAAACTGTCAATTGCTGCATGTCAAGTGAAGCATCTTCATATCTCTCAATGAGAATGATGTAGATTGAAATCTTTCACTATCAGTTGTTTGCAGTTGTCTTTAAGTAGCTCACTCAAGCGAGAAATGATTAAAGATCTCTCTGTAAATGTAGTGAACAATGAACATAAATTGTAAACGTTTATGAGTTGCAACGTCTGCATTTCATCATCTGTATTGCGAGTTAATATTCTGATTAAGCAAATGTCTGACTCAACTGTTTCTATCATTCATTGATTGAGTTTTAAGTATTTGTTCACATATATGCATGTTCTTGACTGTGATGATGTGTTTTTCACTAGATAAAAGAAGTTGTGAGCTGAGTTAAATAATTGAGTATCGTTAATGTTGCAACTCTGCTTCTGTATGACTACAATGTTGAAATCATGAACTTCTTTGTTGATTAGAAATGATTTCTGAATTTTCAATGATTTTCTGATGTTGTACTGCAGTATTTGTAGAAAAGATTGTTTTGTCATAAAGTTATTTGTAGCTGTTGTTGATTCTGCAAAGAGAAGACTCTTTAAATGCTCTCAATCATCATGAGTTTATCTCATTTTCTGATTTGTCATTTCTGACTCTGCTCAAGCGACGTTTCATCTGAGTCACTATTCACGCAAGAGAAATGATCAATGCGTCTCTTCTTGACTTTTATTATCTGTCATGTTGATTCATGAGCGACTAGACTGCGTGTTTTCAGCACAACTGTCGTTAAGCTCAACGAGTTCGTTGAACTGAAAGAGTTCGTGAACTTCGAAAAATTCATTGAATTTAAAGAGTTCATTGAATCTGAACATGCAAAGCTTGAAGACAGTGATGAGTTCAAGAGTTGCAAGAATGTGCAATTGTATTTAAATGCTTCTGAGTATTTGAATGATCTGTTTCTATAGATTTCAGATGCTTGTTTCATCTGCTGTCATCATTTAAGACAGATGTGTCTTCAGAATTCGTGATTTTCGTTGCAGTTAGCATAACATCTTCTATTCAAAGACATCACGCATTTCTCAATGTGATGTTTGTCTGCACACTTGACGCAGCGTTGATTCTTTCTGCAGAATCTAATCATGTGATCAAATTCTTGACATTTGAAGCACTGTGTGATGCAACAGTTCTTCTCGAACAGCTCACATGTGCATTCATGATATGCATTTAGCATACTCACGTTCATCAGTTGATTCATCATCGCTTTGATTGCTATCTTCATGATGAGTGATGAATGAGTCTTTTCGCTTTTTGCTACTTTCTTGAGTCAAACTATTCTTAGAATCTTCAGATTCTCATAAAGTCTTGTGTTATTCTTTATCAGCTTTCTAATGACTTTCTTCTGATTGCTCATGTTGATTGTAGTGCACATCTCATGTGTCAGTACTGCGAATGTTCATTGCAATATGCATGTCAAGTTTGCAATTTCTTTTGCTCATTCTTGAGTCTTTTTCAGATTTGCTCATGCATCTGAACTGACTGCGTGAAGAGAAATATCTTCGCTACTCAGCTTGCAAAGAGACACAATCAGATTTCATTAACTCGTTGACACATCTGCTATTCTCTGAAGAATCTGTTCAATGATCTTCTTCTGCATCTTCTTTATTTCTTCTCTGTCTGCTATCTTTATCATGACTTCACGTCTTTTGCAAAGTGACAACGACTCTTTTCTGAGACGTTGCTTTCTCGTTGATAATTCTTCTCTTGTCATGTTTGCTTATGACATGATTTTCAATGAGAAACGCATATTTCTCTGTGTTTGTAACTGCTTGCTTAACAGTTGAACTGATGTCTTCAGTTTCTGTATATTCTTCGCAATGAATGCATTCTGAGTTGCGTGATGTTTTTCTTCTGATTCAAGTCAAAGACAATGCATCAGCTTCACTGCTACTTCTTTTCATGAATGATCTTTGTTCTTCTCTTTCTTTAACGTTGATGTCTATATTAAAAGATCAATAATGTTAGCAACATACTTCTCATCATTGTGTAAGCTTTTCAACCTCACGTTACTGTTTCTTCGTAACGAGTCAACGTTGCTCGCAATCATCTCTGAATCAACATTGCTGCAGTTTATGCAATTCATCATCATTTATTCATCTTCTAGATTCATTCTGTCTTGATTGTATTGCTCTTTTCAAAAATTTGCTTTGCGCGCGTTGTGATTGTTTAATGATCAAGAATTATCAAAGAAAAAATCAAGCATGCAATTAACTTCTCAGCATTCAGAAAAGCACTTGAATCAAATGATATATTATTTGCAATCATACAGCAAGCGTACAAAACTATATTGAAAATGTTCAATTTAATGTACTCAAATTTGATCAAAAATGACTATCATTCAAAGATATAATGTAAAGACATGAGTATTATTTTAAAAAAATCAGACAAGTTGAATTATTTAATTTTAAAAACATACAGAATTATTATGCTGTTAAACTGTTTAGACAAAGTAGCAGAAAAAATAATAGCAATGCAACTGTCTTACACAGCTGAAATTAATGATAAGCTGCTGAATTTTGATCAAATGAAAGACAGAAAACAAAGATCAACTATAAATGTAGTACTAAATTTAGTACATGATGTGCAAATAATAAAAAGTTGAGAAAACACGCTTATTTATTTACTTTTAAATATCAAAGAAGTCTTTGATCATGTTGTGTTGAAACAGCTGATCAAAATATTGATTAAATTGAAAATATCAGTCAATTTAATTAAGAGAGTCGCTACTCATACATCTCTCTGACTTACATGTACATCTTTCTAGCTTACATGTACATTTCTTCTCAAGAAACCTGGAATTTTCGTTGCACATCACTCAGTTACACATCAAATTTAGTAGACAGTTCAAGAGTTTACATATGATTTCAAGCAATCTCTTCACAGTAATTTTGCATTGTTTAAAGAGCTTCAATATTGTTATTTCAGCATCTATCTTGCTACATATGAAACGCTGCAAACAGATCTGCATTCATTTGAATGAAAGAAGATGTGACAGCACGTTCATCTCGCTGCTTTTCATCTCGCTGCTCTTCATCTTGCTGTTCTTCATCTCTTGCTTATGTGAAACTTTGATCTCGACCTTGATCTCATCTTCGTTCTCGCTCTCGCTTTCACTCTTGCTTCTGCTTCTGTTTCATTTTCTGCTGTAGCTCTTGTTGTTTCACCTCTCTTAATACATGTTCATGCTGTGACAGTTTTCTTTGTGTAGAATTCTTGAACTCTTGCTGACGTTTAACATCTTGTCATTCTCTTGCTTCTACAAATCTATTCTTTGATCAAATAATAGCGAAGTTTTAAACTTGTAGAAGTGAATCTGACAAGTTCAACATGAAGAATGTAGAAACATTATCATTCATTTTCACATCAAATGTTTCAGAAGCAGCTTCAGCTTCAGAAGTAACTTCGATAGAATCAATGAACAAACTCACAGCTGAGTCTTCAAAGCATCAGTGCGAGTGTATATCTTCTATCTTCAAAACTTCATCTTCTGCTGTATCATTCATGCGTCGTTGAATTCTATGAGCGCATGACAAGCTCAGAGTTCTAGTGAAAACGTTGATGCATGATGACAAAGATTCTTCAGTGATTGTGATTAAATTGTACTGTTCAATGATCTTGTGCAAAGCAAATGAAGTCACATGAGCAACAAGATCGCGTAGTATCAAAGCTTGTAAATGAAAAGATAGTCTGATCTTTGTCATCTGAATGATTGCAATGTAATCATGATGTTGATTCATAAGCAATAGCTTCAGACTATCTACAACGCTCTTCAGATCAATAATGAAGAATTCAAGCTTACATTTCAGAGTTGCATTGCTTTCTTCATCATGAAAAGTAGCGTGATTGTTAAAGTGTAGTTTGTAATTAATTTAGCATTTAACAAACTTCTTCTTGTAGATCAGCAGTAGATCATTTCTTAAATAGAAAACTACTTCTTCATGATTCATATCATAAATTTTCTGAAGATAGATTCACTGAAATTAATACTTCTTCTCAATCTTAGCATACATGATCAGATGTCACGTCTTGTAAAATGTTTATCAGTTCTCTTTGATATCAAAATGCTTTCTGCAGTTGACTAGAATGTTCTTGTCAATGTGTCAAATATACAGCAGATGTGAACTTTCACGAAAAACACTTTGCAAAGCATTGATCAGATCTCACTTGCAGTCAGTCAAGATCACTGTTGAATCAGATAAATTAAGCTCAGTATACAGAAGCTTCAACTGCTTCAGAACTCACACATAGTTTGCTGTCTTTTCGACTTTCATGAAGCAGAATTCAACAAAGAAGAAGATGTTCAGAGCAATGACTTTAATGATAATCAGCAGTGACATCTTGTAATGATTGATCTTGTAGATGCAGTTTATGATGAGTATCTCGCTGTTGCGTTTCAGCATATCACGATAGCTTGATCAACTAAAGAAGAGTTTAATGATTTTATCAAGCTCGTTTTTTTCATACTGTCAGAATCAGAATTCACATTTCAGATTTTGAAGAAGAGTCTGAACGAAACTTAGAATGTCAAGAGCTTGTCTTCTTTGCTGATTCTTTACATTGTAGATGTCATGTTGAGTGAAGAAAGAGTTTTTCTCATCAGCATCAAGTTGAAGATGAGTTAAAATCTGCGTTGATCTGACTTCAACTTTGATAAGAGAGCTTATTGACTTCTGAATCTTCTCTGTCATGATCAGTCTTTGAAGAGCTAAATGAGCTGAGACGAGTGTAGAAGTATGATTGTGATTCTCATTTTATATGACTTTAAGATATCAGTTACTCTTCTTGTTTCATTTGTCGACGACGCTGAAAGAACACTTCATGAGTCATGTATCACTGTGAAAACGTCTTTCAAAATTCGTTGAATTTAGCTTTGCTTTTTCTTCATGATTGCATCGTATATAAATAATTCAATCAACATCTTTCTTGAACTTCTTGATGCATGCAGTGATGACAGCATACTTCTCTGACTCAGCGTGTTGATTGAGTTCTTCAATCAGAAGTTTTACATCATCATAAATCTTGTTATGATTTTAGTCTTCGCCTATTCTTCGTCTATTCTTCGTCTATTCTTCGTCTAGTCTTCGCCTGATTTCATTCTAATCGAGCCTAGCGAAAACCTGATCTAGAGATGATATCATTGAAACTCTGCATCATATGTGTAAGACGTCAACTCAATTAAGTCTAGCACAGAACTGAGAAACACACATATAAGAATTGAGTTCTTTTCTGTAGATACTTTTCTTTCTTAGCATTTATCTATTAGTTAAATGACATCTCTATGACTCGCTCTAGATCGATTTCTAACAGTAGATAAATGCTAATCAACTATTCTGCTATCAACGTGTAGATGATACGAAATAATCTACTTCTATTCAGAAAATTCGCAAGAAATTCTTTGAATTACTTTCATCAAAACACACATTCAAATTTACTCAAATTTACTAAATCTACCTATCTACCTTTCTCACAATAACACGCGACTTCGAATCAGTCGAGTCATGAACAGCTCGTCTGCTTAGAAGCATTGCTAGCAGACGCGTTTTCATTATTTCTTTCGATGCTTCAGCTGAATCTCAGAATGTCACTATCTCATGAAACATCAACATGAGTCAACAACTTCGTCAATGAGTTCATGATCAGTCGAACGAGATCATCAAGATGTTGATCGAGCTAAGAGATCAACAAGACATGACTTTGAAACTGAATGAGCAGTGAATCGTTGTTCAAGTCGAACATGACAAGAGATTGAATCAACTAGAGATCAAACAGATGATCATAGACACTCTAGAAGAGACAAACAAATGCTATTGAGAGAAGATGTTGAATCTCAAGAATAAACTCAAAGAAGTATTGCATTCAATGAATCAGTCTCGATCTCGTCAGTCTACTGAATCTCTACTTCGTCAATCTATCAAGAATCATACTCGACGTGAATCATTCACTCTATTCAATAATGATCATTACAAGTCTTTCAAGTTTTCGAACTCATCTGTATTCATCAACGAAGATGAATCAACATGAAATAGCTGAAGAATCAAGATGAACGACAAGCTTCAGGCAAATGTTGATCACTTCGATAATGAGAATATCTGTATTGTCTATGTGATATCTAGACTAGAAGATGATGCTGCTGAGCATATCTTCGTTCAACGTCGTCATGATGCTTCACATTCTTACATCTCGATCTACGAGCTATTTGAGCATCTGAAAGAAATATACGATGATCAGAATAAGAATCGAAAGTGTCGTCGTGAGTACAATGCTCTGAGACAAGCAGAAAAGTCTTTCAATGTCTTCTACTTCGACTTTATGAAGCTATTCAGCTATCTAGAATACGACAATCGCACTCTGATGAACGATCTTCAGAATAAGATCAACAATCGCTTGCAGAATGCTTTATTGATTTGCTCGAAAGATTTTATCACTCTACATCATCTCAAGAGCTTTCTTCAGAGTGTGAATAATAAACAGCGAGTCAATTATCAGCTTCGAAGCGAACGTTGCATGATCATCGTCAAAGTCATCATTGCATCTGAAAAGTGCGCTACTCTTCTGTCAGCAGTGACGACTTCAATAATCAAATATATCAAGTCAACTATCTTTTCTACATCTGAGTCAGTCAGATCGTCTATCGTTTGCTATATCTGCAAGACTTCGAGTCACTTGTCAAAGAACTGTTCTCAGAACAAAGTCAACACTTCTGCTTCTTGAGCTTTCATCTCTCGCCTACATGAAATCATCATTTCGAAGAATAAAGAGAATGAAAAAATGTCTTCTTTCAAAGATAGCGAGGCAAAAAACTAGAGACTTTCATCAAAGACGCGATGAAAGATGTGTTAATTTCTTCAATGATGAGCATGTCAGATGATTCTTTTGCTTCTGAATCTTTGATTATTGAATGTGTACTTTCTAGCAATGAAATTAGTTACTCATTGAAGTCATTGATAGACATCAAAGCTGCTGACTATTCGTTCATTGATAAAGTAATTGCGCAGATTGTTTGTGATCAGTTGCAAATCAAGTCTCTGACTTTGATCAAAGCGAAGTCAATTCGAGAATTTGATGATCATTATGCTAAGAAACTCATTACTCATGTCATCTATTCGAATCTGACTGTTCAAGATCATACAATTGACACAGCTTTTATGTTGATCACTCGATTAGATCAACATCAAATGATTTTCGAAAAAACATGAATGAACAAAATCGATCTAGTAATAGATATGCAAATCGATTTTCTTCGATTTTCGAATTTCACCCCTAGTCAGAAATCGATTGTTCTACTCTCAAGTCATAGAACAATCACGAAACAGAAGAGCTTGACTTCTACTCATATACTGAGAAGATTCTTCACTTTCGTTACTTCTCAACTCAGTCAGAAATCACTCTCTTTCGATCAGTCAAAAGAGAAGTTCGTTAAAACGATCAAACAGTCAAAATCATTCGAAGCAGTTTCGTCTAGCGTCAACTTTAAATCAACGTTCAGTCTGAAACCAGCTTTCAGTTCAACCAACATATTCATGATAGAAGCAGCTGCATATAGAATGTTAGTCAAACGATCAGACATCAAGATATTTGCTGTTATCATCTTGAAAATCGATTGACTCATAACTACAGTCGAAAACAAGTCTGAAGAAGTGAATCTGCATGAGCTTTTTCACGCTGAAGCTCTCGAGCAAGTCAAGATCAAGCTTCTCTCTGAATATCACGACTATCTAAACATCTTCGATCGAGCAATGATTGATCAGCTATCATTGCATCGTTTCTACGATCACAAAATTGAGTTGATCGATGAAGAAACACTCTCGCGAAGCAGACTATATCAGATGTTCGATCACAAGCTTCAGAAGATAAAGAAGTATCTGATCAAACATCTGAACAAAGAATTCATTTTCTTCAGCTTCGCATCATACGTCTCGCTCATTTTGTTCGCTGAAAAGAAAGACGAAAGTCTGCGTTTCTGCATCGATTACAGAAAGCTCAATGCTTTGATCAAACGAGATTGCTACTCTTTGTCATTGATAGACGAGACTCTCGCTCGTATACAAGAAAGCAAGTATCTGACTTGATTGAACATTATTGTCGCGTTCAACAAGCTACGCATGCACTCAGATAGCGAAGATTTGACTATCTTCATTACCTTCTTCGACTCATACAAATATCATGTAATGCTCTTTGAATTAATCAACGAATCGACGTTCTATCAACACTATATGAACGACGTGTTGTTTAAATATCTACATCAGTTTTGTCAGATCTATCTAAATGATATTATCATCTACAGCAAGATCTTGAAGAAACACAAGCAACATGTATGATTGATTCTGAATAGACTACAAGAAGCTGATCTACAGATAGACATTGATAAATGCGAGTTTCATGTTCAGAAAATCATCTTTTTAGAACTTTTGATGTCAATCGAGAAACTTAAGATGAATTCACGAAAGATGCAAGCAGTCGTTGATTGATCTACACTCAATAATCTCACTCAGATGCAGTTCTTCATTGACTTCTGCAACTTCTATCGACGCTTTATCAAGAACTTTTCGAAGATTGTTCGTTCAATGATTTGACTCATTCAAAAGAAAATCATATTTGAATGAAATGAAGTCTGTCAGATCGTCTTCGATTATATGAAGAGACGTATGATTGAGACTTCTATACTACGTCACTTTGATCAAACTCGTGAGACTATTCTTGAAATTGACTCATTCAACTATGTCAATGATGAAGTTCTGTTTCAATATGATGACGAAGATGTTCTACATTCGATTATCTTCTATAGCAAGAACATGTCTTCTGCTGAATGCAACTACGAGATATATGATAAAGAACTTCTGATCATCATTTGAGCATTTGAACACTGACGACTCGAACTGAAGCTAACTGACATTTCTATCAAGATGTTCATCGATCATCAAGCGCTTATCTCATTGATGAAAGATAAAGAGCTGAGCAAACATCAGATGCGCTGAGTTCAGAAGCTAGCTGACTTCAACTTCAAGATAATGTATCAATCTGACAAACAGAACATTAAGATCGATGCATTAACTCGTCAAGCTGACTTCGTGCCTAGAGATTTCGACAATAAACGCGTTTGATATCAAAGAACTACTATTCTGACATTGAATTGAATGAAGATCGCTGATCTAGAGAAGAATAACGATCAATCAATCTATAAACAGATTCTTGAGACTAATGAGATTGACGAGAATTGTACGCTACTTCGCGAAGCAATAGCAAGAGACAAGACACAATATGAAGATATCAAATTGAAGAATTGTCGAACTCAGAATGAAATCTTGTATCATGATAGTCAGCTATGAGTCTCGTTCAACGAGCTTCTACAAATGAATCTAATTCGTGAGATACACGATCAATCGTCGATTGATCATTCTGAAATTCTTAGAACAGTGAAGATTATAAAGCGGAATTACTATTGATCTTCTATGCGAAAAACGGTAGATCAATATATTTGAAACTGCTACGTATGTCAACGTTCAAAGACATCAAGAAATAAATCAAATGACTTGCTTCAATCTCTATCTATATCTGAACAGCGATGACAAGACATAGCAATGAACTTCATTATCGATCTATCTGATTCATACGATTACAACGCTATTCTGACTGTCATCTGCAAATTGTCAAAAGAGAGACATTATATTTCTTACATCATTGATGATGAAGATATCACAGCTGAAAAGACAGCTGAAATGCTGATTCAATGAGTATATTGAACTCATGATCTATCAAGCTTCATAGTATCTGATCGAGGTTCGCAATTCATCTCTATACTATGAAAGTTTCTTTGCAAACGACTGAGCATTTTCCTTCGATTGTTCATCGTCTATCATTCTCAGATCGACGATCAAAGCGAACGAGTCAATCAGAACGTCAAGCGATATCTTCGATTCTTCTGTTCGTATATGCAGAACGACTGATCTAAGTGACTACTTATGATTGAGTTTGTCGACAATAATGTCTTGTCATCAGTCATCTTCTTGATTCTCTTCTTCATGAACAAGAACTTTCATTCTCATATGAGCTTCGACTCTGACATCATCGAGTATGAAAGCATTCGCGAACGCTTGCAGATTGATTGAGTCAAGAATATATCTGAACAAATGAACAAGACTTTGATCTTCGCTCGTGAAGCTCTGATCAAAACACGAAAACAAATGGTGAATCAAGCTAATAAGCATAGAATAGAGATCAATTACAAGATCAAATCAAAGATGTTTCTGAATGAATGAAACATTATTACAGCGAGATCTTTCAAAAAATTGAATGACAAGATGCTCGATTCATTTCAGATCACTGAGTCTGTTGACTCATTCTATAAGTTGAAACTATCAGAGACTATGCGTATACATGACGTATTTCATTCAGAGCTTCTTCGTTCTGCCGTCGATGACTCTCTGCCTGATCAAAAGAATGAATCTTCGAGATCAATAGTGATAAACGATGAAGACGAATGAGAAATCAATGATATACTGAACTCTCGACGCTATAGAAGACGACTTCAATATCGAGTTAAATGAAAGAGCTATGACAATGATCTCAACTGATATAACGCTGACGACGACGAATTTATGAACGCTCAAGAGATGATTGATGACTTCCATATCAAATATTCAAGAAAAGCGCACTAAGAAACAACATTTATGCGAACATGAATAGTCAAGAGAGAGAGATAATGTTACGATTCTAGTCTTCATCTATTCTTCGTCTATTCTTCGTCTATTCTTCGTCTAGTCTTCGTCTGATTTCATTCTAATCGAGCCTAGCGAAAATCTGATCTAGAGATGATATCATTGAAACTCTGCATCATATGTGTAAGACGTCAACTCAATCAAGCCTAGCACAGAGCTGAGAAACACACATATAAGAATCGAGTTCTTTTCTGTAGATACTTTTCTTTCTTAGCATTTATCTATTAGTTAAATGACATCTCTATGACTCGCTTTAGATCGACTTCTAACAGATCTGTTTTGAAACGAAAGATGAAGTCAAAGACATGAGATCAATGAAAACGATGCTGACAGGTGAAATGTTGATGAGATTGATCATGACGATGATGATGATGATGATGATGAGTGTCAGAAGAAAGATTTACAACAAGTCTGATGTGTGAGTTTACTAGACTAAATTAATCGAATTTGAGACTGTGAAAAAGATCATTCAAAATCATATGTAAATTCTTAAACTGTTTACTAAATTTGATGTGTAACTGAGTGATGCGCAACGAAAATTTCAGGTTTCTCAAGAGAAAGTGTACATGTAAGCTAAAGAAATGTACATGTAAGTTAAAGAAGTGTACAAGTAGCGACTCTTTTAATTAATTAAGTAAAATGTTTCTTACAAAATCAAATTATTGACTTAGCATTTGACAATGAATGTCAGAAATCAAAGAAAATAAACATAGAAATATCACAAGACTCATTTAATAATAAATTCATACACTCTTGTAACATTGATTAAGTCGATTTATGAGAAACTTTATGCTATTTATATTGAGTAAACAAAACTCTTTGAGATAGAAAATCACTTGCTGCTTATACGACTGCTTCACGCATTTGAAACTATCATTATGAGACTATGTATCAAATTAGTTCGCGTTGATTGCACGTTAGAAAATAAGTGACTTAGTCACTTTAAATTACTTCAGAAACTTTATTTTCATCATTATTCTTGCAGCTGCTTTGAGATTCTTCGTGATAATGATGATTATTCAATAGTTTAAGAAGTTAATGTCTTGTAACATTCTTGATTGCAGATGTAATCAGTTCAAGCAATGCATGAATACATGTTTCATTATTTGATGATTTCAATTGCAGTTGCATCACATGTTATCTGCGTCTGAAATGTTTCTGAAGTGCAAATAAACATTCAAATCTATGCGTTTAATTTTAATGTAAGTGATGAGAATGCTTTTGATTTTTTGAAAATCATTTTGCATCTTTATCATCTTGTTGAACAAATGTGATCTTTGTGTTGAGATGATGTAAACATCTGCAATGCATTTTCTATATTTTTTCCATCATTGTTTTCACTGACTTCTGTGATACTGCTTTATTGCAATGCTGTTACTAGTTGAAATTGTTGCAGCAAAAGCTAATCACTTACATTTTAACTGTATTTTCGCGTTCTTTTGAATTAAGTTGTTTAGAAGCATCACTTTCTTGATGACAAGAAAGTGAAAGATGATGCAATTGACACTCATTAAATGAACATGTATCAGTTTGCATGTTTATTTAATTTTCTGCATACAATTGTTAATTCAACTGTGTAACATGATCTTGTTTTGCAACATGTTCAGATGAACATGCAGCGAGCTTGTGTACATTTCTGCTTTCAGAGTCTCAATGCTTACTTTTTTAAATGCTTTTGCAACGTGATGCAAAGTCTGATTCTGTAATGTTTCAAGTTTGCATTCTTTGTTTAACAGTTCTTTCTCTTTTTCTTGCTGATGTCAGACTGATGCTTTGAATGCAATTTCTAATCTTATTACTGCTGAGTATATTTATCTTGCTTTTATGAAGATTGCTTCTCATGTAAAGACTTCAAGTTGACTAAGTGCTAGCATTCGTGTGACGTGATTCATCTATCAAAAATATATTATATACGTTGCATGCAACATACATAAAGCATAATCTCTATGCTGATTTTTCTTTTAGACTCAAGAAATTACTCAAAGAGTTTTCTTGTGACAAATTCACAGTTCAAAGTGAATAAAATTTCTCACTGCTCAAATTTCAACAGTTTACTTCTTAAGCATGAGTTGCAAATGTTTTATCTGTGATATACATGCATATTGCAATCGATTTCTTCTTTAATCACATCAACATGTGCTATTGTTCTCTCAAGTTATACAAATGATATTTTCAACTAGAGATTGACTTTATCATCAAGATATTCAAGAGTCAGAACTCAGTGAAGAAATAAGATTTTTAAGATTGATAGTTGTTATCATTGTATATCATGCTTTGCAAACACTCACTTCACTTGTTAAACATGCAACTCATCTGTTTTGCATTATTTGTAGAGATTTTTCTTATGCAGATCAATCATGTTTTGCAGAAATGTTCATATGCTATACTTTTAATCAGACAACGTAGTTCAATCATTTTTTACTAACTCGCTTGTATCTCTCTTCTTTTAACAAAGTCTTCTCATCAACATATTACTTATGTATAAAATGTCTGTATTTAAACATTTATTAAATGATATTAATGAGATTCTCAAGTTTGCTTGTGTTAAACTTAACAAGTCTTGTGAGTTGCTTATGTTGTAGTAACAGACACGCAGTCTTAACAAGATTTATACATAGTTAGCATGTAAATTTAAAGAATATTCATGATTCAAGTTCTTTCTGCTAATCACTTTCAACAGATCAAATGCAAGAATGTTTTATCTCAGTTCTTATCATCATGATGATGAGATACTGAATTGAATAATTTTCATAAGTGATTTTTCTCGTAGTTCTGCGTTCTATTTGACTTTCTCATCTGCATGCAGATTGCTTATAGCATGCGCATTGAGATTATTAAAGTCTGCGCGATCATAAAAACTCTGCACGCGATCAACGCACAGCGCTTCATCATCATGCAGCGTCTCAATGTCATTTAAACTTTTTCACAAGACTTATTTATCTCGCTCATTTTATTTCTAATTTATATTCAATATCTGTTTTCAAATATTCACGCAAAGTTCAAAAATTTACAGTTACTCAGCTATATTGATGACGTGATGCTATACATTGAGAAAAGAAATATTGATAAGAATGTGAAAATACTGAAAAATACAGCAAAAATCACTTTTACATGAGCTGAGAACAATGCAATTCAATTCAATAACTCAAAATTTGAATTAATACACTTTGAAAGTTGCAAGACAACACTTAATCAAATGATTATTCTACTTAATAACATGATCATAAAATTAAAAACATATGTATGATGATTAGAAGTTTGACTGAATTGAAAGCTCAACTTCAAAGTTCACATGCAAACAAAAATCACAACAGTCACAAAAACATTACACTCGTTATTTAAATTAATGAATAATGAGTGAAAACTAAATATCAAATCAGAAAAGCAGTTATATCTGATATGCATTACGTTTATTAGCAATTATGACGTTGAAATATGATGAAATAATCAAAAAAGCTACTTAGTCAAATTTCGCAAACTGCAAAATGCTGCATTACGAAAAATTCTAAGTGTGTTTCAAACATCATCAATAAATGCTATGCAAATAGAAGTTGAAATCTCATTGATGAAGATGTAATTAAATCAAAAGTGCAAGAACTATGCAATTCAAATAGTTGAGTTATTGAAAAAACATTTTATCAGAAAAAGAACATTTATTTCATATTCATCTTAATACTTTATTGAATTGAATTTAAATCTGAATGTATTGAAATATCTGAACTGAAACAAGACAAAGACGAATTTATCTTGAAAAGTCAAGAAGTGCAAAGATAGATTCACGTAAATATATTAAATATTGAACAAAGTGCAAAAAACACTAAATTCAATAAAATAAATTAAAATTTCTCACTTTAAGAAATTATAAGATCAGAAAATTAAATATCTGACAAAGATGCAAATTGAATTTGCAAGAGATGAAACATGTGAAAAGATAAATATACACTATAGAAAACTGAAAACAATAGTCAAAAAGACGAAAAACATAGTGATGTACATTGATGCATCATAAACTTGAAAAAAGATAGCAAAGCTCAAAACAGAAATTGAAATTGCAATGATATTCACACACAAGTTTATTAGATGCAGCAAGATGACAAGCGTGATCAATGAAATAATCATAACGAAAGCGAAATTGCAAGCTATTGATGATGCAATCATGATATGCAGCGAAGAAGCATCTGAAGACAGCGAAATTTGAGTGTATACAGACAGTCAAATAATGCTGCAAAGATGAAAAGCAAAGAGCAATGTTAACTTGAAGTTATTCAATAACATATGATAAAATTTGATCAATTTGCAACAAAATTGATGTCATATTTGCATATAGTGAATATTGAGTTGCAAAAACATCATTGAAAACGAAGCAGCAAATCAATTGATTAAAGACGCAGCATAAAAAAGATTAGCAATCGACATCAGAAAAAGAACAATCATGAGCTTCATCAAAAAGCAAATAGACAAAAAGATAAAAAAGCAATGACTAATTGCATGAAATAACAGCATCAAAAAAGAAAATCAGTATCAGAAGCATACAGCAAGAGTGAATTTGAATTACAAATCATTAAAAAAGCTTCAAAAAATAAACTGACTGACGTTTTCAACGTTTATACAACTAAAAATGAAACATGATTATTTTAAAAGTTATTTGCATCAATTATCAAAGAATAATTTGAACAAATGCTATGAAATATGCAAGACAAGATAAACGTCAAAGCACTTACTACTGAACTGCAAACATTATAAAGCAGAACAGTTACAGCTTAAAGCAAAAGCACAGTTCAAAAACATGAACATTATATTGATGATATTTATCATCAAGATTGAAAGAATCACAATGTTAAAATACTTGAAAAGTACTTGAATTGCAACAAGAAAATGACTATTAAGAACGAAAAAGTAAAGTGAGAAAAACACAAAGAAATGAGAAAATGAAAGCATGAGAGAAAGAAGTTGTTTGATTGAAAGCATTTGTTTACGCAAACTATTGATGTGATTGATCAATGAGAAGATATAAAGCAGCAACTTTGATCAAGATACATGTAATTTAACATATGTACAACGTTTAAACAATGTCATAGTCATAGATTGCATGCACTTAATGAAGAAATAAAAAACAAAAAACATTGATCTGCATTAAGAATTGAATCATCTTTCAATTGTTACAGAACTTTGTTTACAAATAACTTCAGTACAATTTTCAACTTGATGATTATGAAAGAAAATAAACACAGAAGCATTGAGTGCATATTTGCATATGCATCTTTCGTCAAATCGTTCTTTGAATAGCAGAGCAATAATGAATGAAAAAGTGTGCAAAGTTATCAAGATACTATAAAAGATCATTGAGAAATTTATTTTCTTAACAAAGTCATCAAGTTAAGCAAAGAACTTCTGAAATTTGAATTACTCAAAGATAGTAACAAAATCAAAACAACTGTGAATCATATGAAAAATACAAAGCATACTAGATGCATGAAATGAGTATCTGAAACACAATGATCATAAAAACAAGATTATTCAATAAGCAAAGCGCGCACATTTCAGATCACAAATGCATGAGTTGAGTGATGCATTTAAATTGATATGATGCTTCGCAAAATGAGTCAGAATCAAAAGTCAGCTATTTAAAAAACTTTCTCAGTTTTTGTCATTGAAGTGAAGTGACATTGATCAAATGATAACAATGTTTCAGAAAAAAATTAAGATATTACAAGAAAAATTCTTTCTCTCATCTTCTCAAATAAACATTAATGACATCACAAACTCATTTATACTCTTGATAATATTATTTGACTTATGCATTTCAGAAGATGAAATGAGACAGACAATCAAAAGAATAAAAGCAGACAAAGCATCAGATATTTCAGATATTTCAAACAAAATGTTGCAAACAAATCTTACAAAACTGATCTTGATACTGATGAGTTTATTTAATGTATGTGTAACATACAGATATCATTCAAAGCAGTTCAAAAAAACTCAAATGATAGTACTATGCAAATTGAAAAAGAGCAATTATATTGATTCAAAAACATATTGACTCATTACTTTACTTGATATCATGAAAAAAGCTTTGAAGTCAATCATGATTAAAAGACTGAGCAATATAACTGAGATTCATCATATGCTATCTGATGCTCAAATGAAAGTGAGATGCAAATGATTCATGATCTCAACATTAAATCTACTAGTAAATCAGATTTACATGATATGAGACTGCAAAATCAAATACATAATGTTTATGTTAAATTTAAACATCATTAAAGCATTCAATCAAGTCTTGCACATCAGACTTTTATATACTTTAAAAATGAAAAAAACTTCAGACTATATAGTTGAATGAGCATGCAGCTTTCTTGAGAATCAAGAAACATCATTGAGATTCAATGAGTAAATAAGTGACATGCACAAGATAAATACAAACATATCATAAAAGTTTTTTATTTCATTGATTTTCTTTCTATTTTTCAATGCAAGTTTAATTGAGAAGTGCAAAGCATTGAGAATTAAGATTAAAGTGCTCAACTTTGTAAATGACATTAACATTCTAACATATGATAAATTTATTGAAGAAATCTACAAAATACTGAGCAGAATGCATGATGTTTATGCAAAATGAACTTGCACTCATGATGTAACATTTGAATCAGAAAAGTACAAATTTATACATTTCACTAGAAAATCAAAAAAATTTGACATGACAACTAATGTCAGAAACTAGACTGAGCTAAAGATTCTATCAATATAAAGAATTGATTATTATATTACTTGAACTAGATACAGAACAATACATCAAATAATGTACAAGACGAAAGACAAAGAGCAAAAGAAAAGAATGAAAGCTTGACTTTTATATACATGAATTAAGCAGAATTAAGACTAAACAATAGTTTTATTGACTTAAGATTACAGAAGTTCACACATATGACTGAGATAATTGAAACAGAATTACTGAAACTAAATTAAAATGATGATGATTAAATTAATGACTTGATTCATTGAACTGCAAAACAGATTCAATGAATTAAAATTATTTAAAATATTAATAATTTATGTTTTAAATTGAATTAATGATCTGACATCATAACAGTAGCTTTTCTCTTCAAGACTAAGCTTCTGCAAAATGATGAAAAGAAACAAAACAAGATGAGAAAGAATCAAAGATGAAGATTGAAACAAGACAAGAATTGATGTGAATGCATTTTAATGTAATGAAGCACAGATGAAACTAGAATAAATCTGAGTCACATCTGAGTCAAATCTGAGCAAGATGTTTGAAGAGTAAGATGAGATGAGACGCATTTTAACATGATGATGCACAGAAATTGAAACACATCTGAGTTATATTTGAGTCAGATTTAAATGAGATGTCTGAGTCAAATTTAAACAAAATCTGAGTCAGATCTAAGCAAGAAAGAAATGAAATGCAGTTTAATATGATGATGCACAGATGAAACTAAAATACATTTGAATCACATCTAAATCAGATTTAAACAAGATGTTTGAGTTAAATTTAAACAAGATCTGAGTCAGATTTGAACTGAGTTGAAACAATGAAGATTAAACTTAGAATTCTTGACATTGACATTGAAACATCACACATGACAGTACATATGATTCTTCGACGACAGAATTGATGAGATGATATTCATTAAGTGCTTGCTCACAATTATTCAGAAGATGAAAAGACTTTCAAGTAAAGAAGTGATTTTCTCAATCAATGTAATACTTAAGCAGAAATGAGTTATAGCATCTATCATGCTTGAAGTTTAGTATGCTGTTTACATATCAGAATCTTTCGTCATTTTTGATAATAAAAAGTTCTCAAGATTTCTGATGTTGACTTGAAAGAAGATCACTTGTGATATGACTCAGAAGAGTGACATAAAAGATTAAATGAATCTTCATGAATGTTGAAAGATTTAACTCAATGATCAGAAAATTGTTCTTGAAAACATGCTTGATCTTGAAGAGATCAATGTTATGATCATTTAACTTAACAGTGAGATGAGCGATGCTGAGATTGCAAGCATTCAGTCAGACTTCATCTTCGACGAAGTATCTAGAATAAGAACGATGACAGAGATTAACATTGAATTCATAAATGATCTGAGCTATAAGCATCTCATTACGTAAATGCTCAGTTAATTTCTTTATCTTTTTGATGAACTCTTTAACATTGATTAACTTGTCTTGAGCTTAAAACATAAGATTCTTAAACAGAGATTCAGAAGATTCAAAGTTTAAATGTGAGTTTTGACTCAAATTGATCAAGAAGAGTGATGTTAAAATGATTAATGATGATGTGTTATTGATGACAAATTCAACTTTAAGAAGTCATTTAGCTCAGTCATTCTGCATGTAGTTGACGAAGATTCAAAGATAATGCTTCATGATAGCATTGACTTTCTTGATTTGATCATTGATTTCAGAATAATATGCTGTTAATAACTTAATGTTTATCTTCAACGTTTTACGCATATGCTTTCAGACATCGAAGATGAATTGTGTGTCTCGATTAAACATGAAGAACTCAAGTAAATCATGATGTTTTTAAACATGAGCATAAAAGCAGTTGATAACTTCTTCAACTTTCATAAAAGTGATGAGAACTAAATGTTTCATTTTGATAAAATGATTAACGAAAACTACAACATATTTATAGATGATATTCATGAAGATATTGAGTGATAAAAAATCTACATAGTTCATGAAAACATCACATCAATGACGTTCAAGAACTGAAAGAAAATGCAATCATTCTTAAGTTCATTGTTTAGAGAGCTTGAAACATGTGCACACGTGACAGTTTCATATGAAGCGTTGAACATACTTATAAATGTTTGATCATCAGTAAACTTGATTAATCAGTTCATAACTTTTTGCTCTTTCTGAATGATCATTAACAACACTATCATGAGTGAGCTGAATGATATGAAAACATAATTTATCTGAGTTGAGCATGTACTTTCTTTCTTGAAAGTACAGATGATTCTCGTGTTCTTTACACTCAACTAGAAAGATCTTGTTGTAATGTTGTACTTCATTGCAAAGTGCTTTGATTATTTGAGCTGCAAATTTATTATTAATTTTGACTTGCTTTCACAATGTTTGAGTGAAAGTATCAGCAAAATCTTTATCAAGATTCAGAATGTCTTAATTTAGCTGAGATTCAACGTCTTTAACGTTGAATTCTTTGATTTCTAGATTCATGAAAGTTAGAATTTGCGAAGATGTTGAGATAACTGAAAACAGATGTAACTGAACTAAATCTAGAATAATGATTTGTGACTGAAGCTTCATGACTTTGATGTTGAAGATGTTAAAAGCGAGATTCTTAATAATATTAAGATTTAAAACATGAATTTTCAGAATTGTTTAATGTTGATATTAATGTCAAGAATTGAATGTATTTTTCTCTTTAAAAAGATCTTCTGAGTGACGTGTCAGAGCATTTAACTTATCATCGGTCTTGTTGAAACAATAAGCGATGTGATAGTTGAATTTAGACAGAAACTCACTTCAATGAGCTTAATGATGACTTAACTGCTTAATTGACATGAAATACTTAAGATTTTTGTAATTCGTGATCATTTTGACAGAATAAATAAAGTCTTCAAGCTCTGATCATCATTTCTTAAAAGCGTAAACAATGATCATAAGTTCTTTATCGTAGATCTCGTAGTTACACTCGACTGAGTTATGCTTCTTTGAAAAGTAAGCGACTGAATGAAGAATCTCATTCTCATCATACTGAGATAAAATGTCTTTGAACACATAGTTTGAAGCATTGATTTCTATCACAATCTTGTAATCTGAATTATAGTGATAAAGAATAATCTTGAAAGTGAAGACTTTCTTAAGAGTGTTGAATGCAATCTGACATTTCTGAAATCAGACAAAGAATACATCTTTTCTGATGAGACAAGTGAGCGAGATAATTATTTTACTATAGTCATAGATGAATTTTCTATAGAAGTTCGCGAAATCTAGAAAACTTTGAATGTCTTTAACGTTGATTAAGATGAATTAGTTGACAATGATGTTTATCTTAGAAGAATTCATCTTGATCTCTTCAATGATGATTATCAATTCTAAATATGAGACTTAAGTGACGTGAAACTTGCATTTAATTATATTCATCTGAAGATCTGCTTCTTGCAGCTTTCGCAGAATGAGCTTGACATGAATCTTGTGCTTAAGTTCATTGTTGAAATAAATCAAGATGTTATTCAAATAAGCTGTATAAAACTTATTTAAATGTTTGTCATGATTCTAGTCTTGTCAGACTCAGTCTTCTAGTCTTGTCAGATTTATTCTCACTTCGTCATCTTGACTAGTTTCTATTGAGTCTAGCGTCGACTGAGAAACATACATATGTAGTCAGCTTCTTTTCTGTAACTATCTTTCTTTCTTAGCATTTATCTTCTAGTTAAATGACATTTCTATCTGACTCGCTCTAGACAGATCTTTAACATTAGATAAATGCTCATCATTTACTACTCTGCTATCAACGAATAAATGATACAAAACAATCTATTCAGTAAGAAAAATTTGCAAGAAATTCTTCAAATTTGCATCATTATTTTAGATTGCAAGAAATTTTTCGATTCTACACTCATTTTTATCATTCTATTTACAAGAAATTCTTCAAATAAAGCATTTAATTATTATTTGAAATTCACAAGAGATTCTTTGAATTTTCACTCATCAAAAAACATCAATTTAAAACATCAATTTCTTATTTACTCTTATTTCAACAACTTCTATCTTCTCTCATCATGATACACAACGTTGAGTCAGTTGAATCTTGAACAACTCATCTGCTTAAAAGCACTATCAATAAAAGAGTTTCACTTCTACTCATCAATGCTTCAGTTGAAGCTGAGAAAGCTGTCATTGCATGAAACATAAACATCAAAGAACAACTGTTTCATTGAGTCAGCAATCAACTCAACAAAGTCATCAATATGCTGAACAAGCTTTGAAGTCAACAAGACTTAACTTTACAACTTAATGAACATTGACTTCTCATACAAGATGATTACAAAAAGAGAGTGAAACAACTAGAAGTCACTTTTGATAAAAATGATGAGCTAGAGAAAAAGATCAGTCAGCTACAAGATGAGTGATTGAACTTCAGAGTAAAACAACGTCAAGCTGATCAATCTATGTTTCGTTAAGATACTCAGTCAGCTAAACAACAAGTCAATCAGAAAGAAGCTTTTACAATCTCAGTTTCGATTTGTCACTCTGAAGTTAAACGAAGCTTGACTTTTGAAGCTCATTCTTAACGAGAATTCTCTACTCTATCTGATAACGAAAATAATTATCACAAGTTCATCAAGCTTTTGAATTCACTCATCTTCATTGAAACAGATGATTCTATCTGAAAAATATGAAACATCAAAATAGCTAACTGTTACAAACATGTCTGAATCAATCAGAATTCAGATGATGCTATGCCTAGTTTGAACCTAGCGCATCTCTATTAAATTCTTCAAGTCATTCTCAGCACTTCTTCTCATTGTTCAGCACTTTCTTCATTCATCTCTTTCATCATTTTTTTAGACAAACACATCTGACATATTACATCATATCTGTATTGAATCTAGCGCAGTCTCAATTCATTATTTATAGAAGAGCTTGCACTCTTTCTCTTCTGTATTCTTAATGTCTTGTTATAGCTATCTCTAAAGAACAATACATACATATCAGTCTCAAGCGTCTTTGATTGAATGATCTAGGCACAATCTCAACATTACATTAAGAATTTCGTTTATCATACGATACAGATACTCATTACTTGTTCAACATACTCATTCAGACAGACTGAGTTTAAAGAAATTCATTTATCTGATGATTGACGTAATTGAAAGACAGAACAACACTAAAGAGTTTATAGAATCAACAGCGAGACTGATTGAATTGTTAAACGACTTACAGCTCATTAAGTACGCATCGTTCATTTCGATTAATAGAATCAGCGATAAAGAATCTTCGTTGATTGCTAAAGAATCAAATCGATCAAGAGAATCAATCAACTCTCAAATCAAACAACAAAAACAACTTCATCTTTTATTGTCAAGCATCATTCTTCACTCAGTTTCTTTCTTTTAAAACACTTGTTCAATTCAATCTCTTCTTTCTTCTTCATCATGTTTCGTCTCTTCAAAGAGTGTTTTGAAGCTTTATTCTTCATTGTAGAAGATAATGATTCATTCGCTGAAATCATAACATCTTCTATGACTATGAAAGCTTTGAAGAAACGATGCGAAGAGCTGAAAGCTAGACTACAAGCTAGAGAAATTACCTCGTCATCATTAATCTACTCTGAGCATTCTAAATCTCAGAAAATACTTAATTCTTCGTTGTTCACTGATGAAAAGAATTCTATCTGAGAGAACTGATATGAAAAAGTTCAGAACAAGCTAGAAATCAACATTGATTTCTTTTCAAGTGAATGAGTCAAGCTGAGCTACGTACATTTCAGATTATTCAATGATGCAGCTGAGATCACTCAGTCAAAACGCGAACGTGATTGTTTCAACTTATACAAGATCGTCAATGAGCTTTTGAAAGAGCTAGCTCAGTTGTTCAATGACTCAGATAAAGAAGTCAACTTTCGTAGAAACTACTACAATTTGATTCAAGAACAGAAGAAATTCAGCGAGTTTTATACTCAATTTCAACGACTATTTTTCTATCTTGACTATCAAGAAAAACAGCTGATCGTTGATTTAAAGAATAAAATAAACTCTCAACTTTGATTCGCTTAAATAACTCAATTGATTCAACTCAATACTCTGAAAGAAATTTGTTTCTATCTCATTCAATTGAATAACAATCAATGAGTTATTCAAGAGATCAAGAATAGAGAAGCAATGATCAAAGTTTAAACAACTAAACAGATCATCTTCGTTGAAGAATCAGTCAAAGCTACTTGTAGAATCATAGAAATGAAGATGACTGATCAGTCAAAATCACGTGACGCTGTTTTGATTAACATCAAAGAAAATGACTTACTAATTGAAAACTGCTTTCTATGTCATAAGTCTGATTATACTTCTAAAGAGTGCTTGAATAAATCTTTCAGAATTAATGCATTAAATGACAAGTTTGATCATTCTTTGAACTTCGATTCAGAGTCTGATTCAAAAAACTAATCATCTTTTTCAGAGTCATCAAAAAGATAGAGATCATTTCTTTGTGCAATCTAATCGACGAAATTTCATCTATCAAAGAGAACTACTTCGAAAAGTCATTTCTAGTCAATGTTACTTTATTCTCGCAAGACGAATTCTTCAAGCTACGATCTTTGATAAATAGTGACTCGATGATCTACATCTTGATTCATACAAAGCTAGTTGATCAAATATGTCAGAAGCTCAAAATTCAACTCATACAACTAGCTAAAGAGAAGTTAATAAGA
>JAABUS010001870.1_pt1 | contig 42970 bp, 23 predicted proteins | sample 5560161 | NCBI WGS metagenome assembly JAABUS01 (sample SAMN10711885, study PRJNA513376) | rock metagenome | isolation source: Antarctica rocks | place: Antarctica: Victoria Land, Trio Nunatak nord | collected 2016-01-04
AGTTGCGCTCCCCTCGATGGTTCCGTGCTTCACTCATGCTGAGATATCATTGTTCCCTATCACAAAAAACGTTCAGTGTTCCGCCTCTGACCGACCGACCGCGCTCACGCACCGAATTGACCGTCCAGCGACACGCTCTATGACCCAAGCCACCACAGTACACTCAGCTGGACCATAATGCTCATTGCTCCCATCCCAGCCAGTCTTCCTGCCGCTCCCGCAAAGCCCAGGACGCCAACCGTGGCATTCCCATCCCCCCCGGCCCGTCCCACTCGTGGCCATTCCACCCCCCACATCGGTGGCATGTCCATTCCCCAGGTCCGTTCCAGCCATCGAGCTCGCAGGGCCAAATCCAGCCATGATCACGGATCCCAATCCTCCGTTTCCATCCCCGGTCGCTGCCGTAACGGGACTGCCTCCGACAACCAGCTGCCCTGCTGGACCCAACGACACGGATTCTCCCGCCAGCACCGACGCCGATGGAGTCACAGAGCCGGAACTCTGTGCGGAGACGTAGAGGCCGCTTGGCCCGGTGGCTAAACTGAGCGGGAATCCTTGCGATTATCGCGGGAGAGCCACCGGCTGTGACTGTGCTCCCGGCGATGATGACGGCATCACCTGTTGCGCCTGGTGAGGGCGTTGGCAAGGTGAGGGTTTGACCGGCTATTATGAGGCCGGATGGTGCTGCTGATATTACGGTGGCCGAGATCGTGGTATCGGGCCCGGTGACTGAAAGAGTGGTGCCTGCCATAGCAACACTAGACTTGCCTTTAGGGGCATTGATTTGGCCTGCTAGGGTGGAGATGTCGTTGGCAGTAGGGGTTACATCTGGATCTGGCGCTGGGGATGGCATGGCGATGGTCTTTGTCCCTAGTATCAAGCCTGCCGAAGTCAGGGAAATAACCGTTCAGTGTATTGTTCCTTTCGGCCCGTTCATGTGGAGGGTAGTACGTGCCGCCTCGATATTGGAAACGCCAAGTGGTGTAGCAGTAAGGCCTGCGGCGGTAAGTGCTCCATCCGCACTTCCGGAATGGAGATGTACGGTTGATGATCCTACCGCTAGTGCTGAACAATCGAGCGACATGGTTACCCCGTGGAACTTTATTGCGGAACTATAGGCCTTGAGGGTGCTATCCCCTATAGCAAAGTCGCCGTTTGGTAAGCCAGTGAGTATTTGACTGCCTACGGTAATGACCGGAAACGCTGGGCCTGACGGCGTGTCGACATGGGACCGGCTGACACTATTGCTCGGTGCCTGCTAGGTCACGTCTGATGGAATTCCTATGCTTGACATCGTTAAGGAAGCTTTGGATTCGATCGACGCTCCTGGATCAAGCGAGCTGCCCAGAATTTTGTTGGATCGGGGCCCGCCAACTTTCGGAGGGTCATTCGGATCAGCAGGTGGTACCGAGTTCTTTGTGGTTGCTGGGTCTGTAGAAGTTCCCGCATCAACCGGCGTACTTGAAGGATCCGCTTTGATTGAACTAGCTATGATCGATGTTTGCAATGGAGGCGTCGGGATAGTAGCGCTCGGCATCGCACGCGTGGTCTGCGTATTCGGATCATTTGAGGTAGTCGTCGAAAGAATCATAGCGGTAGCTGGGACAAGAGTCCTCGGAGGGTCCTGGACATACTCACTCATACAAAATGCCCAGGCTGGCTCTAAGCTCTGAATGTATGGAGGTGGCACGATGATCGGCGCCCATTCATTTACTTCCAGGGGTGTATTTGAAGCCGGGCCAGGCCGCCGATCTTTGTGCATCAATCAATGACTGCGGTGGACAAGGCAGGTGCTTGAGGTCAAAGGTCGCAATCGGACCGCCGCGCCCCTCATCAAATAGAGTGGACAGCTGACCTGGATCAACAGCTGCAGTGACGGAGGTGTGTTTAGGCCCGACTTGTCCGCATCTGTTCGAGGCATTTATGTCGTGATATGCGAGGTAGACCGAAGGTGATGTATAGGTGAATCCATCCGGACCGACCGTAGTTGATATTGAGTTATTGGAAGGGGGTACAGTGGCTAATGATGAAGCTATATTATTGCTACCGATCCCGCTGTTCAGACACGCGTTGTTGGCTCCAGGTACTGGCCAGTAACGGAGGTCAACTCTTGAGAAGTACACTGTGCATTGTCCACAACATGATGGGCGATCCGTATATGGCTGGAGTTGAGAGTAGTCTGCCCTTGAGTATGTCGTCCAAAGCGTTGGTGGACCTGTCACAGTGAATGGTACATGGATATATGCGCCTCCACCTGTCTCGAAGTCGTATTTGGTAGTTGTGGGACTACTGACAATGGCGAATACCTTATTATTGTAGGGAATGACAGCCCTGTTGGCGGCGTGGGGCCCACGCAGTATTCGGCGTCCCCGACGCCATTAGTGGCGGTATGTGTTGCTCGACTATCTGTGTTAGTATCCGTTGGGGAAGCGGTCACTGTTGTATTGGAGAAGACAGCGCCAACCGGACAAAGCTGGCAGATTAGTACCATCGCCAGACTTTGAGGCAAAAGGTCTTTTGCGGTCATTGCGTATACTCGACCACCACTAATGGACGACAAGTATATGGAAGGACGAACAACATCAATCGAGAGCTGGAACCTTACGAAGGAGCTCTAGATGCTGCTTGACTCCACATTTGTGAACACCGACCGCAAAGAGAAGATGAGAATAGTACTTGCAGCAATTGAGCGACGTAAACTCAGACAATCATTAGACAACAAGGATATAACATTATTAAGACCGGGAGATTCGTGAGAATGAAAAGGAGCTTCCCCACTCTTGCCGTAGCTGGAGGCCCGGGCCTTTGTGCAAGCTCACATCATCGGTTACCTCCCTTCATATTTTCGACCATGCATTATTCTCCAGTCGTTGCTATGTAGGAAGCGGTTGGCTGAGCTCCAGAGCGGCTGTACGAACGTCCTGCAGGTCGAAATGATGGTATCAGTCGATTGATGCGCTAGAGGCATACAATGTGAGGTCTGGCGTCTATTCGAGGATCACATATAGCCCTCGGGCGCTGACAGCCAATGGCGGCATGGCGTCTGCGAAAGGAAGCGGCGGATCCTCGTAGCGCGAAACTCTGGGCTTACAGCAAGTCTACAAGTGATACCTTTGTGTGCTCGCAATTGTAAACTACTACTGCATCGAGGCAGTGGCCGAAAAGGCGCAGTTAATGGTTGACGTGGTGCAGCAATAATTACTGTGCAAGATGCCTATAGCTTGACATGCTTACCAGTCACGAGTGATGTAAGTAAACGATTGCTGTAATTCTCGTGCCATGTCTCTTACTACGCAATTTTACCCCAACGATCCTTTGTCGAATCAATCCGAGATGAAATTCAGGGACAGATAATGATCATGACTTCCATGTTAATGACTGCCAAGCTGCGGCCAGGTTCGCAATCATATTCGTGTTGTATTGACATCCTGAAGCAGGTTTGGCGACTACATGACGAAGACTTTCAGTCAAGCCCGATGCTGTTATAAGTAAGTATGAATTTCAGAAAGATGAGGTTGGGAGGATGCCAAGTATTACAGTAGATTAGCAAACACTAATTAACTTGGCACCTGCTTGGCAACTGCGAGACGATCAATTCAGGATGAGACAACAGACATAAGGGCGATACCAGCTGAAGGCCAGCGGCCGCACTGCATGCTACATGACCTGAAAAGCCCAAGTTGCGAGTATATACACGACGATCAATGAGAGCGATCAGCACGCCTGGCCAACGCCAACCACTCACCCATGTTGTCTGGATCGCCATGGCGAGCCCGGGTGCTTGTGGTACAGGTAGCATAAGCTTCAGATGTTCCGTCTTGGTCTTTACATCAATGCAGGTTGCTGTGTAAATATCCTGTGCGTCAAAGGTTCTCAAATCGCTCTTCGGCACCAGCACAAAGGCCCGGTGGCTAATCTGATCGGACCCGGATGGCAACCTCGAACCATGACAGAAATCCATCCGCACATCGAACCGCTCGGCGAAACGGGAAGGGTAGGAGATGTAGCGAGTACGATGAAACCAGTCCAAGAGCATCACGTGGACTTCGAAAGCGGAATAGGCTTCGTCGGCTCAACCGGGATGTTTGACTTCCATAGGCTCTTCAGGTGGCATTCATAGACCGATAGTTAGGAATGTCTTTCTGACCACTTGGCTCTTTTGCAGGAAATTCTCACAGGTCGATAAGTCTATCCCAATCACGTAATTTGGGTTTTCGGTCAGGTTAGATGAGCAACGGGCAGACACGAATTTTCATGGCGCATAAAATACTATGACGACCTTTGGTGACAACGCTCTGATCTGATCGGACCTGACAGCACCTCGCTCACACACGTCAGACTCGGCCTCTGATAAGCTCCACTTCCAATCTAACGATTGACACTAACCACTCAGCTTTCGCCGACGAACGCTAAATGTGTTATTATACATCTGTAGTTCTACCGATAGAGTCACTCAATGATGCAACATTGGAAGATCACTGAACTCCTATCTGTCGACACTAGGCGAGAACCCTGATAGAGATGGGCTATCGGAATTAGCGACTTACCTCTCGAGATCCTTGAGAACGTACTTCAACCTCTAAATTCCCGCAATATAAAGGCAGTTCGACTAGCTTGCAGACAGCTCAATCAAGTAGCATCACGTTTTCTGATTCGAACAGTCTGGATGTCGATTCAGCCACAAGACCGGGAGAAAATGGAGGCCATTTCCGAGCCTGACATCTTTAGTAAGAGGGTGCGCGAGGTGGTCTATGAAAGCGTCCAGAGTTGTCCTGGCTCATTATCGGTATCTACAGACGCCAGTGCCCGCCGATGGAGACAGAACATCTGGACAAGTCTTTGAGCTCATCGGCAATGGTTTTGTGACATCGGGAATCGACGGCACGGCAGCTTCACTCTCACAATCTTTGGATGTCGAAGCACAAGGCTCACGTCTCCGCATTATACTCATAGGCCATGGGAAGAGCTGGGATGTGGATCGCGATATTGTCGATCTAATTTGCAGCAGGTACAGCCTAGACCTACGCTTCGTGGTAAAACACTTTCATTATCCGGGCGTGGAATACGAGCCAAATTGCCCACGGGACATCCCCCTCACGCTGGAGGAAGTTAATCACGACCCCTACCCGAACCAACATACCTGGCATCTTTGCGGCGATACTATGTCTTCGTTGACAATACAGCCAGGTTCATGCTTCTTTGTCTCATACAAGGACCAGTGTTTGTCCCTGGCAATTCATCAGAATGATCCGAGAGTCACATGTGAGTAGTAGACCCGACCTCCACGGGCGCCGATGATCACTAAAAAGCTTCAAAAGTAATACTCTTCCTCCGCGCACCCCGAAGTAAGCTTTCAGAAATGTCGCGTATCTTTTTCAACTACCCAAATGCACGAATCACAGGGTCAGCTCTTCTAGGGACGCAAAGCTCAAAGTCTCTCCATGACCACCTCAGCCGCTCCCTCTTAGCACTTCGTTTCTCTGAAAGCGAGAAGATAGATTGTCTCATATTAAAATCAATTCTACCATATCTCACCAATCTGGCTTGCTGCTGCAACGCAGACTATTACAGGATCATTGCACCAAAGGCACTTCCAGAGATTGATCAGTATTGGGAAGATTCTTATTCGCTCTTCTGTGAGATCCAGCAACTGGTACCTCTGAGACGTCAGGTTGAGGTTTTTCTAGCTAGGTTTGACGGAGATCAAGTTTCGGACTACGAAATATCTCAAGGCCAAGAAACCTGTCGCCTTCTTTGCGAGCTGACGGAAGATATAAACGCCCTTCTGTCTTTCCACCACGCTAAGGAGAACTCGGGTAATTCCAACTATCATGGAGAGGTGATTCAAGCACAGGCAGATGCAGCTAAGGAAGCGAAGAATACCTCGGCAAAGCTCAGATTGCTAAACCAGCTCGCCTATGTATTCCTTCCTTTGCAGTTGACAGCATCTATCATGGGAATGAACTTGAGGAATTTCGGCACTGGGACTATTGAGCTCTGGACCTTTCTACTTATACTTGTGACAGTCGCGACCATTTCTTTCACACCCCTAGTGCTTCAGCCTCTCACGGCAGGCATTCACCGGATTCGCGAAATAATGGAGATCATGGAATACTCGCCCTGTGTCGATTACTTGTTCGGATGGTTCTGCCTGTTTCATCACAAGAGCATCAACGACAAAATTTGGTACAGTGGTATATGCAGTGATATACGTTTCTTCAAGACTCAGTCAACGAGACAGATAAGGGCCGATAAACATATAATCACGATTCGTGAGGGAATATCCACTACGCTGAGAGGTCGACACGTCCGTATCTTTGCCCGCTACTGGCAAGGAGTACTGGATGAACTCTTCGAGATTATCGATAGACCTCAGTGGGGAAGAAAGGATATGAGTAACCACATCGCGTAAGGTCACCTGGTCGCTCGCACCAGTGGATGCTATCTACGTTTGGCAACCCCTATGAAGGCACTTCTACCATTGCTTCATATAGGTCCTCGAACACGCTCTTGATGTTCCTCCCTGTTTCGCCATATTGGCAACGGGCCGTCAGTGGTCAATCATTCCTTTACCATCATCTCAATACGGTCTATTAGCGTCGAGCATTCGATGCTCGCAGGCCTCCGGATTAGGCACCCTGCAAGTGATAAGGGAATCAATGACAGACTTCGGGACGATATCGATTCAAAAAAGCAGAAGCAAGAAATGCGTGGACTTATCAGACCTGAGGGTTCTTCGTCTTTAAAATCTCAAATGCTAACCTAGGATCTACGCTTCTAGTAATCCACCAGAGCCCAATCATCAAAAAGCTTTGAAACACGATAGGAAATTATTCGCTGGTACAAAATAGAATCAAACCACTGTAGTCACAGGGTCACCGACGTGGAACCTGCCGATAGAGTGAAGATGAGACGACAAATACCTTCTGATCGAACAGCAAGAGCTACACTTCCGCAAGACCCACTGCCTGAGGCTCTGCTACTTGCCACTTCTTACATGGGGGCCTCGCACGAACGAATTCAATTCATCTGGGACCAGGCGCGTTCCCATCTAGGTACGAGTTCCACGTGACCAGTTCGTTCGCCTTGATGCAATAGCGTCGAGACCCAAATCTTATACGAGTAGTGGCCATCAAGGTTTTCCTGATAGTGGTTCTTTAAGCTTTGGCAGAACAATTAGAATTCTTAAGGACAGAATCGCGGAGCTGCTCTACGAAGTGACGGAAGATCTGAAAGCGCGGTGCATCTTCGCCGATCGCGTGAAGAAGGACGAGTATAAGGGTAGTAGCGTTGTGTGAAGTTTAAGTACGAGACGATCAAGGGACCAAAGACTATATATAGTCTTCGAATGAAGAAGCTCTGGTAGAAAAAGCGTGACATTGAACCTTACTCGCTGGACATCTCCAGGGATCCCCAAAGCTGATATCCACAGAACGTTAGAATCTGATACTAAGCATTCAGGTGCAGAGACCCAGCTCGGTGAATTCCAAGACGTTGTTGCTATCTGTTCGTCCATGAAAAGGGAGCTTCCCGCCCAACAACCGTTCTAGGTGCATTCCCAATGCTTGTGGTAGCAGCTCTTGTACGAAAAAGCTATTTACACGCATGAAGCGAGGAGCGTTCTGAGGCGGTATTCGCCATCGTCTGTGATCAAGGCCTCTGCAACTTTTTGTCGGTCTACCAGCCAGTGATCCTTCAACAATGATCTCGGGAAGCCTTTATGCCTTCCGAAGCAAGAATCCATCATTCTGCAGTATCTGAAAGACCTGGGTCGGGTCGTATTTCTTGGACACGGACTTCAACTTAGCCACGTTACTCGCGCCGTAGCCAGCGATCGGGTTCTGGTCTCTTGAGGCGTCGTTCATGTACAGGAACGGGAGGTACGACCCACGAGCCTGCCCTAGGTCCTTCCATTCTTGGGTGGTGGCGATGGGAACCGCTCTTACAGCTGCGTCGTTACTCTCGCCTTGCCAATCTACCAGCGTGGTCCACCCTGCAAGTATCAGACGCTGCGGAACCAATAACGCGTTTGCAACTTACACTGATGATCAATTGGCGGGAGCCCCAATGGATTCCCACCATTCGCAGCACCGACTTTGGCGATGTTCGCCGGAACCGGCTGGAGCGTGAAGGTCTGGTTAGCTCCAGTGGCGGCACGAACAGCGAGCGCTTTCTCCCTCCAGAACCCGTAGACCTCTTTGTATAGAGTCACATCGATCTTAGTGGCTGTTCCACGATAATCATGACTTTGACCTCGTCAGTTGCAGGAATTTAACAAGCAATAGCTGTTCAAGGATAGCTTACCGCGCCGGCACTTCGGAAAATGTGCTTCCCAGTATATCAGTGAGGGTCTTCACCGTGCCATTTGTTGGAGGTACCGCCACCACAAGAGGAACCAGGTCGTAGAACGGAGCAAAGGCCGCTGGCTTGTCGGCGGCGGCGGAGTAAATCAATCCCAGTGTGGTTGTCTCGAGTCCAATAATGAGAGCTACAGTCGACTTCAGGTCTGAAGCACCTTTTGTCTGCCATTGGGCAAACGCGTCCAGAATAGCAGGGACTTGGTCAGCCGTATATATCGCGACCTGATACCAAACGGCTTTCACTGGAATCGTATAGAGGTCAAACCGGGTGACAATACCTGTCAAAAGTCAAAATCGCATTCCTTCAAAAAGATGGGATAAGGGGACGTACCGAAGTTTGGGCCACCACCTTTAAGAGCCCAGAAGAGGTCACTGTTTTCTTTTGCGTTTGCAACCGTAATGGTGCCGTCTGCCAGGACAATCTGCGACGTGGATTAGCTAACAGCAAGGTCGGACTTAGGAATGCGGATACCTCGAAGTTCTTAGCATTATCTGCAGCGAGACCGTACTCGCCGGAGAAATGAAAGAATCCACCTGTGAAATCAATATTAGCACTTGATTTGCGACTAGGTTAAATAGTGGGCTCAGACCTCCGAGGATGAGCCCGCCAACGCCGACCTGCGGGATGCGACCTCCAATAAGGCTCACACCATACGAGTCCAAGGCGTTGTAGACGTCGCCCCATCGGAGACCCGGTCCCAAGCTCACGACGGATCCATCCGAGCTGACACTGAGCTGGTTGATCCTCCGTAGATCAATGAGAAGACCATTGTCGTTGACATTGGACCAGCCAGGATTCGGGGAGTGGCCGCCACTGCGGACCGAAAACTTTGTTTGGAAAAATTTGACTATCTTGAGGGCCTTTGATACCTCTTGGGTCGATGCTGGAATGATAATGCATGACGGCGCTTCCCAGCATGCTTCAGACCTAGATCACAATGATGAATATTCAACTATTTAAAACGGCGGGGACGACTGACCAGTTGGCGTCTTCCAAAGCTTGGTTCACAGGTTTCGACTCGACAGAGTTGGACCCGAGAGAATATTGTGCTGCCAAGCATGCAATTTTCGCCTGTTTGAATACGGTAGGGCCGCTGCTGGCTTGGACCATCAAATCTTGGGCTTGCGACGGTGCTAATTCGAGGGATTGGACAAAAGCTTCTGTGTTGTCTGGCACGGTGGCCCTCTGCTCTACGTCATATCGGTGGGAATTCAACGATGAGGCCAAGGCGGTGCTAATCAATAGCAGGCCCTGAAATACAGAGCAGTCGAACATCACGGCGACTCACTGAGAGTGGAAGGAGTTCACGTGATTGTGTGACACCAGATCGGGGTCAAAAACCGAGGTCCAGGAACGAGTACAGGAGACTTGACCGCTCCGTGCAGGTATATAAACACAGCTGCATCAGCTGCATGCACTGCGGCATGCGGTAGGCCATTTGGCCCCAGCATGTTGGATTGCGCGTGGAAGCCGCATTCAGCACAGTTTCGTTTGCATATGCAGCTAAAAGCTGCGGGCGCATCCTTCCCCATGCGTGGGGTTTGGTGTGGTCGCACCAGGGTTTAGACTCCGCAGTTCTTCACGACTCCGTATGTAAGGTACCGGAATCCCTCTAATCGTTGGTGCCCCACAACAATTCGGCAAGCGCAATGTAGTTTTGAACGCAAATTTGGACCCAATGGCTGTTGAGGTGGTATATGAGCTGCAGTGGAAATTGAGGTGCGACCCACTGCATTGCGCTTGTCGATATGTTGTGAAGCACTGACGATTACTTGGTGGACATGTCAGCTGCCTCTTCTCGCAAGCTTATTATCGTTCTACTACAAGATGAGGATATGATCGCTTCTCGGCCATGTTCCGATTTTCCTACAACGTACTTACGGTGCCTGGGCCATGTGTTCGTCTAGTTTCGTAGCCCCCAAAAAGCCTATCAAACACCTCACAACTTCCGAGTCGAAGAAAGACTCCTATCGCGATCCAGTTGGCGATCATTATGGCGGCAATCACAAATCAAGCGGGCTAAGTATTCTTCCAGAGGCCTGGCTACCGTACGTACAATTGGCCCGACTCAGTCCACCAGCAGGACTGTTCCTCATCTACTTTCCCCATATCTTTGGCATTCTGCATGCTGCGATTCTTCAACGTACCCCTCCTTCTCGCTTGTTCCAAACGAGTGCCTTGATGTTTGGGGGCAGTTTCTTCGTCTCCAATGCAATCCACATCTGGAATGACCTCATCGATGCGCCTCTAGACGCGCTGGTGGAACGGACTCGCAATAGGCCCGTCCCTCGAGGAGCTGTGTCACCCCTTGCTGCGATAGTGTTCACGGCCACTCAAGCCATAGGCGCTGCACTATTCCTTCCATATTTGACGCCGGATAGCTCGCAAGGCATTCTCTATGCTCTACCCGGTATACTCGGTTGGACATACTACCCTTGGGCTAAACGACACACCAGCTTTCCTCAGATCGTGTTGGGATTCTGTCTTGCCTGGGGCGTCGTCATGGGATCACTCGCTATGGGGCTGGAACCGTTTGAGGTCGGGGCTTTTGGGCTGCGCTCGAGGTCACACCTGCATTGGCCGACTTTTTGCTTGTTCCTAGCAAATATCCTGTGGACGATGATCTATGACACCGTCTACGCGTACCTGGACTTGGAGGATGATTGCAAAGCTGGGATCAAGAGCATGGCGGTCCGCTACCACAACCGGCTTAAGCCTGTGTTGTGGCAGCTACTCGCTCTGAAGACGCTGCTGTTACTTGCATGTGGGTGGCTCAGTGAGATGGGTCTGGCGTACTATTCGATCGCTGTCGGCGGTGCGACGATGGCGCTCGGTCTGATGATTGCGAAGGTGGAGCTGAAGAGCGCGGCAAGTTGCTGGTGGTGGTTTAGCCACGGATTCTGGTTCGCTGGAGGTGCGCTTTCGAGTGGCTTACTTGTTGAGTACTTGCGTGGCATTCGCTTGTGATGTTCTGTGGATCAATGTTTTATCTACGGACAGGAACACCAATCATCAAACACGTCAGATGAAACAACATGTTTGTACTCTGCATGGCAGCGTCTCACGTGAAATGTGGGGATCAGGAGATCATGCCTGCACAATGTGTCTGTGGGGCCGGAGGTTAGTCGGTTACCCCAAATTTCGGAAAGTCAATCAACAAGACTTCTGCACCTCTTTCCATGGAGCAAATCAGCAGTTGCATTCATTCTTCAAACCCTTTCCTGCGGGACAGATGGGTAGCTACGTACCGAATAGCAGACATGATCTAAATTGGACATCGAGGTGTGCCCATAGCGATCGTCACGAACATCAGGTTCGACTCCTCTGGCGTGGTTCATCAATGGTGACGGTAGAGTGGGAATGTGCGCGCTTTAGTATGGGGGTACCAACTGTAGCGCTCCAAAGCGTGCGAAAATTTTTGGTTGCCGACTGTAGAGTGAAGAGGCGCCCGACTAGGGGCCAGCGGAAGCGGGATGGCGGGCTTCGGTCCTTGCCGGACAAGCTAAAAGTAGAGCTTACATGGACCTCCTTCCGGCTTGACGTGCTTATCATGGAACGCCTCGTTCCTCCTGCATGCATAACGGGTGGTCAGCTCCATGGCAAGCTCATCTGAGTGGTGCGGTTATGCGCGTGTGCTCGGTGGTGTGCCTGATGATGGCGTGGTCGGACCTCTCCGAGCTCGGGTAGAGCAAGTCGAGCCATGAACATCCACATCGGATCCGCGGAGATGCTGACTGCATGGCTTGCCTGAAACATCTGAAATGCAAAGGCCCGTCGGCTGGACGCAATGCAGGATTGCTTACAGCCTCGCTGCCGAGCAGAAGATTGAGGGCGGCGCAGCTTGACAGATTCCCAATGTACGAGGAACACCAAACGGCTGCAGACCCTCTCACCGATCCTCTGATACAAGAGGACCCGAGGACTCTGCCTGAAATGGTCCGCACCCATTATTGGTGCATTTGCAACGTCCGTCGATCTTCAAGGCCCTAGAAAATGGCTTCATCGCAGCAGAAGCTGCTACCACCACCTACTGTGGTCGATGACACTCACAAAGTATACTCCATCGCCGTTGCGTGCGTCACCCTTGGTGTTGTCGCAAGCCTTACAGTCCTCTCGAGGTTTGCGCTGAGGATACGCGCCCGCGCCTTTGGCCATGATGATTGGGCCATGGTTCCAGCACTTGTATGTTACCCATTCTACATCAAAGACACGCAAGTACTGATGCTTTGTCCAAGGTTATGTATATTTGCTGGACCGCAATGGCTGCGTACGTGAACCTCCATGCTGGTGTGGGCAAGCCACTCTGGGAGATCACAGTCGGAGAATACGCCGTCTGGTTCAAGGTATGACCAGGCTTTCGCAAATCTTTTCGATAGCTTCGTTGCGAATGCGCGATACCTTTCGCTTCAACTATACTGACCGGAATGTCAGGGCATCGTTGGTTCTCTCTGGCTGTATCCAGCCATGTCGACCGCAATCCGCACGTCTATCCTACTCTTCTACAACCGCATCTTCAAAACGGCCCGATCCCGTGTAAAATGGGCAATGAAGGCCATGCTTGTGCTTCAAGCCATTTACCTCGTCGTCTACTCGATTTTACCCGCATTCATCTGCCGCCCACTCTACAAGACCTGGCACCCGCTAGAATGGCAGCAATATTTCAAGGACTGGTACTACTATTACCTCGTAGTGGCGCTGTACAGCACCAGCATGGCTTTCGACATTTTCTTGCTGGTCCTTCCAATCTATCCAATTTGGCAGCTTCAAATGCCCGTCACGAGGCGCGCAAGTGTAAGCCTCGTTCTGATACTCGGAACGTCGTAAGTTTCACTCCTCCCTCCACACATATCGTCCAGTTGCTAAACAGCGAATAGTGCAAGCGTAGCCGCTGCGTACAAGTTAGCAATCTTTGTCATCGAAATGCAGCGGTACACCCATATCAATCCCACATGTTCGTCCCCCTCCCAAGTCACTTCCCTTGACTCATTTCTGCCCTTACAAACACTCACTCAACGACAGGGCTACAATATCAGATGAGCATGCTCGTCCCTCCACAATTCGATACCTACGGCGTCACTTTCTGGATCCCCTCGCAAGTCGAGCCCGCGGTCGCACTTATCGGGACCTCGCTGCCTGCGATGCAGCAGAGCCTGGTATCTGCTGCGCAGCGTGTGTCTCAGCTCTGGAGCCAGGTGTCCAGCTCGGTTTTGCGTAGCAAGTATGGAAGCAGCGGCGCATTCGCTGAACGGTCCACCTCCCAGCGCTCAAGGACGCTGAGTAGGCCGGAGCCGAATTCGATGAGGAGTGATGACTCTGAGGCTGGGCTGAAGTCACAGTATACTGAGCTTCGGGAGCTGAAGTAAGACTGCCATTTGAGTCCGATCCTAGGCGTAGAGGTAGACATGAGATGAGAAGATGATATTGTAATGTTCTGGATGGAAACGTATGATTCAAAGCGCGGACGCTTTCGTGTGGAATAAAAATCTATGGTGTCTCATTGAGTCGACTCAAAGTAACGATGGCTTCATCCAAAACAGGATATGCGGAGAACAGTTGGTCTACGACCCCATGGAAAGCAAAACTCAGCCAGCCTGCATCAACACAGCTTGAACCCGCCAGGGACCAGCTTCTGGAACACCAGATCGGGATCATACCTCCTCTGCACTGCCTTCAGCCTTTGCACGTTCGCGGCGCCGTAATGTGCAATGACATCCTGGTCATAACTCGCATCGTTCATGAATTGGTACGGCAGATAATTCCCGTCGCTCCTCGTAACGTCCTCGATCTTCGCGTGGATCGCTCGCGTCGCATCATGTGCAGCGTCGTCGCCGTCGGAGAACCAGTGGCCCGTATCGAGCACGAACCAGGTCTGGTTGATGGGCTGCAAGCCCAAGGCATTGCCCCCACGAGCGAGACCCGCGTGGACGAGGCTGGCGGAGTTCGGCTGCAGACCCAGAGCCATGGAGCCGGCGGTCACCGACGCTATGGTCCTCAATTCCGGGGCCGTTGTCACGATTTTCTCGATCTGCGCGTAGAGCGAGGCGTTCGGTTTGAAGCTCGTGGCGAACCAGTCCCATCTGCGGAGAATGTTAGCTCGAGTTCACACTTTCTTGGTGGAGTCCCTGCGCACCGAGGGATTCCTGGGACGATCTGGCCACTCATCATCTCGGTGAGGGTTTGTATCTTGGTGGTGTCAAAGGTGGTGGGGATGGAGTAAAAGGGGCTGAACGCGGGTGGGGAGACCTCGGGCTTGAGGTAGACCATGTTCAAGACCGCGCCGACGCTGGCATTGGTGGTGAAAGCCTGCATCATAAGATTCGCGTAGGGGTCCTTGTTGGGGTTGGACTGGTACTCGATCATGGCAGAGAAGAGTGCAGGCAGCTCGTTGAGGGTGTAGCCCTTGATTCCGCCCCAGACTTGGTGGATTGGATAGGTTGAAAGGGTGAATGATGTGACGATACCTGACGAGAGTGTCAGCGAGCGATCTTATGGTGATCGAACAACAAGATCCTCACCGAAATTGTTACCACCGCCCTTCAGCGCCCACCAAAGATCTGGATTGGAGGTCGCATTGGCGTCAACGATTGTTCCGTTTGCCAAGACGACCTAATCTCGAGTGAGCACCATGTGCTTGTGCCTTGGTCGGAAAACATACCTCGAAATCGACGACATTATCACAAACCAAGCCGTAGAGATCGGAGAGATACGACAATCCACCTGGAATATCAGCATCCCAGGACAATGAATACACATCGCGCACTCTTACATCCAAGAGTAAGACCTGCCACCCCAACATCCACTACTCTGCCTCCGACGACCGTCACATTGTGGGCGTCAAGTGCGTCGTACACAGTTTTCCACCTTTGTCCTGCACCCACTTTTACAACGTTATTTGCTGCATCGTACGTCACGCCCTTGATCATGGACATATCGATCAAAACGCCGTCATTGATGTTCGCCCCAAGCGGCGAGGGTAAATGACCTCCAGAACGGACTGCAAACGGCACATGTCGGTCGGTCAGGAGCCGAACCACTTGCTGAATGTCTGATGCTGCAGCTGGCTGGACAATACACGACGGCTTCGCCCACGCGGTTCCAGACCTATGGAGCTTCAGCATCAATACATACGCGCCCCAAGGAAAAACGCACCAATTCTCCGTGCTCAAGGCCGAGTACCGATCTTGCGAAGGCAGCACAGTCACATTCGAGAGTAGGCCCGCGAGCTTATGGCATGCTGCTGCCGCCCCACCGTGAACCTCTGCAGTGGCGAGGACTACCGTCAAAGGAAGGCATAGCAGCCCCAACAAAGCTTTTCTTAACATCAATCGAGACATGTTGCTTCACACAGTAAAATTGGCATCCTTCGTACCGTCCGGGCTTCCGTACCATTTTAATAAACCCCAGAGACCAGCAAATCCAAATCCTATCCCATAGGGTTTGAGGCTATGGCTCGTGGTTGCCAGCCACTTTAGTTAGTAGGCCAGAAACGCACATGTCTCATGCGGCACACACGCCGTGCCTTTCTCACTTTCCACAAGAGAACAGGAGTGACAATCGGAAATCTCCGTGGGCCGTGAGCAGCCCGTACGAAAACGGGATCTGGTTCGAGGCTGCTGCTGCGCTGCCCCCATGCGGCGGCCAGCAAACCTTGGACTTGCATGCTGTACTCCTACTCGCGTCCCAATCAATTTGTAGAGTCCGTACTTCTGCTTTCCTCAGGAACGGCAATTCGCCACCATGTGTTCCTGCATGTCGGAGTGGGATCTGTATCCCAGTAAAGGGGAGGTCTAGCACATAGAAGTACGTGTAAGTACTCGGGTCGCGAATACCAGTAGCCTTGCAATTCGATATGCATTTTGCCGTCAAATCCAAAGATGCCAGAAAATAAATTAACTACCAGATCAGGTTAGCCGACAGTGGCTCGTTTGTCGACCAATCAATCCGTTGGGGTCACGTGCGTGATTGTGTCTTCATGGGATGCCGATCCGAAAGTTGGCCAGCAACCGTACAGCAGCCGGCTAACCGTATCAAGTAGTTAACTTATTTTCTGGCGACCCGAGTACATGTATGTAATCACCCGTCTCTGCCTGAGAAGCTATATCAGCCCGCATCTCCTGCATTGTTCTACGGTCGAGCGCTTAGAACAAAACAGGATTCTGATTGGCCGAACGCCCGTGTGTGAGTGTGACAAACCGAATCCTTCAACTCGGACAGCTGAGACTTAAAGTACTCGGTGCCAGCCCGAGACACGGCGATGTTTCGTGCAACAGCACAGCCCTAAGGTACTAACGCTTCTGTGTCTCTTGTCTGTACTACTCGATTGATTGAATGATTGTTTCATTAAGCAATCGGAGCCTTCCCCTATTGGGAATGTTATGCGGCTAAAACAAGCAACCAATCAGACTACAGGAATTCGTGGTGTCAGTACTACTCGTGTCGCCACATGAATAGTTCCCTACCTTATTCGGTTAGTCGGCTACTACTCGCTTTCCCACCAATCCTTTTCCAGAGGAGATTGTCCATGCAACCTGCAGCAGATCAAATACGTGACCTGATTGGTGGAAGAACGTACAGTAGCCGGCTAACTATATCGCCTAGCTGACTATTCATGTGGCGACACGAGTAGGGAGGTGGCGCAGCTCCAATCGTAACAATGACTAGGAGGGTCGCCATCTCGAACCAAGATGTTGTACAACTTTTTACAAAGCTTGAAGCTAAGTCTAATCGAGATTTTGTAAAGTAATTTGTCGAAAATACAAAATCGTAAAAAAATAATTCTACGCGAGAAAAATAATTTACAATATTTTTAATATTTTTCTCAATTGAGTCTAGTCTATTACAATAGATATAAAAGAATTTTTCTTAACAATTTGAATCTATTTAAGTAATTATTTATTTAATAAGTTGTACAATCAAAATCTTATAAAAATTTTAAAATATTTGTCTATATTTCTTTCTTTTATTAAATATAATATCTATACTTTACTTGCAAAGTCTATATAAAATTTGAGCAACTTTAGCACAAATATATTTTTTTTTTATATAAAATAATTAAAAAAATAACAAGTTATAAAGTATATAAAAAGTCGAATAACAAATTGTAAAAGCTTGCGTTTTAATCTATATAAATTTGTATATTTTTGTAAAATATTTAATAAATTAATATAATCTTTTATTAATTTATATAATTGTATAGTTTACAACTCTTAATTTTTACTATATATAACTCGTAAAAATTTATATAAAAGCGCACAATAATTATTAATATTTAATTACAATTTAAATTTAAAGCTTTTTAATTCAATTAAAAAGAATAAAGAATTAAACAACTTTAAAGAAAATTTAATCAAAAATATATTAAACTTAATTAATAATAAACAATATTGTATAGATTTAAGAACTTATACAAGTAAAAATTCTAAAATTTATGCAAACTTAAAAACTTGTAATTGTAAAAAATTTAAAATTTGTTCAAATTTTGAAATACTTTAATTTAAGTTGCTAAATTTAATATTTAAAACTATACAAAATTTGTTAAATAATAAAAAAAAGTACAAATATTTAATTAAAATCGAAAAGACTTGTTTTAATATAATTAAAATTTATATAATTTAAAACAAATTTTTTGCAAAAATAATTATCTTAATTAAGTTGCTTTTAAGTCGCAATATTAAAATTTGTAATAATTTTTATAAATTCGAATTAATAAATATATATTTGTATTAAAGTTGTACAAAGAAGTGCTAATTTATACAAAATTATATATATAAATTATTGTGTTAAACTATATCTTTACAAAGTTGTAATAAAAAAAACGATTTTTGCAATATTTGTGCAACTTTTATTAGAGAATTGCGAATATTTTCGACTTGTATGTTTTAAACTTAAAATACAATAATAAAAGTTGTGCAAATTGTATATATATCGCGAAAAAAATATTATATAATTGTGCAAATAATATTACAACGCAAAGCATTATTTAATAAAGAATATATTAATTTGTTTAATTTTTGTTAGATTACTTGTGCAAAAAAGACGCAAAATTAAACAAAAAAAAAGTTACAACAATAAAAATAAATTAAAAAGTATAAAGTTTTTACAATTTGTATAAATTTTTGTTGATTTATTTAATTATATTCTTGTCTTCGTAAATTAAATTTAGAAAAAATAAATATACTTAATATATATAACAATTTGCACGTTTGTTGTTAGATTTATACAATATTGTTTTGTTTGCGAAAAATAGTTATAAAAGTTGTTCGAATTTTATAAATTAATATAGCGTGTTACTTAAGTAATTTAATATTGTTCTAATTTATATAGTTGAAACGTTTACTTTTACAACAAAGTTTACAAATATTTTAAAAATAAATTGTACAAAACTCGCAATAATTGCAACAATTGCACAACAAACAATTGTTAATAAGTACAAAATATTATATATTATAAAAATTTATTAATATTAACTTAAGAAAATTAAACATAAATCGCACGAATATAACAAATAATAAATAAAAACTTGTATATATATTTATCAAGATTTTATAAATATAAATAAAAAAAATGCAATAATTAAGAAAAGCAATTAATACAAATTGATTGCGTATATATATTTAAAATTATTATATATTACAAATTGATAATTTAAATTATTAATACTCTTAAATTATATATTGAATTTTAATAAAATTTTCGAATAAATTATATTATTTGTGTATTGTTTTGTATTAACAACGTACAAAACAACAAATTTTTATACATTCTTTGTTCGTAAAAGTGCAATATATAATTAATTATAACTAAAATATAAAATAAACAAATCGATTTTTACAATAAATAATAATTGATTTTGCGACTTGTTAATAATTATTGCAAAACATATTCGAATAAAAAATTATTTATATATTAGAATTTAAAAATAATTGTTTTCTTTATTAATTAATTTAATTCGTGAAATTAATTGTTGTTAATTGTACTATAATTCTTTAAATAAATATTTTTTAATATAATTTTAATGCAATTGCATAATTGTTAATCTTATAATATTATATATTTCTTTATAAAAATATAAATTGCGCAATAATATAATAAGAGCACTTACTTTTAATTTAATTTTTAAATAAAAAAAACTAGCAAAATTTAAAGTTTGCAAATACTTTATATTAAGATTATAAATAACTTTATTATCTTTATATTTAATTATATTAATTAAATAAAATTTCTAAATTGCATTATTTATATTTTTTAGTATTAAGTTGTTTAAGTTTTGTACAATATTATTTTGTTTGCACAAAATTGTACAACTTTGAAAGAACTTTAAATTTTAAGCAACTTAAGCAAACTTCTATAATAAAAAGATTTAATTAATAAATTAATATATATATTCGTAATAATTCGTAATTGTTAATAATAATTAAATATAATTATAAAACTTTTTATTATATAATATGTTATTAATTTAATTAACAAAAGCTTAATTGTTTTTTTATAAACAATTTGTATATTTTGATGCAAAAACAATACAAACAATTTTAATTAAATTTATAATATATAAATGCTTACATTAACTTATGTAGCACAATTATTTTAAGAAACAATAGATATTGTTTGTGCGAAATTATTTCTTATAATAATCGAAATATTGTAACGAGATAGAGATAGAATTCTAGTTAGTAGATAACTATAACAACAAAGACTTATTGCAATGCATGCATAAATCGCACTATACAATCTAATAGTATATTAAATAGCTAAGATTCTAAGATCTAAGTAGAAGAGATTGCATATATATTGCAAATAGATTGCTAATATTAATAATAAACATTTTCAAATTTATAGCTTAATATTATTTGATTACTTAACTATATACGATTTCCTTTCTTTTAATAATTGTCTTTTAATTACTAAATCAAGAAACTTTTATTTTTGTTCGTACAAAAGTTGTAGTAAAAAAATAAAAAAATTGCTCTTATTTTTTCAAGATTGTTAGATTAGATCTCTTGTTTTTTTTGTTATTTAAATTGATTGCGTAAAAAACGTAATAAATTAATTTGCATAAAATTTTTTCTAAAATCAAAAAAATTATTTAATCGAAATTAAGTATTTAGTGAAATTAATTATCGTAAGTCTTGCTTATCTCTTAAAGATAATAACAATAATAATAAGCTTTTTTGACGTAAATTTAAAAGATTAGTCTAAGAGAAAAGTAACAATAATAAAGTAAATTGTTGTTGTTGTATTTAGATTGAACTTTTTAAAACAAGAGATAAACGTATAATTCTAGAAGTTATTTTTAGCTTTAAGATATTTAATTTAAATTATTAACTTGGTTTTAATTTATAATTTTTTTTTTAAATTTTGAATCAAAATAACAAAATCTCTTCTTCTTTATTAGAACAAACAATTGAAAACTTAAATCTCGTTTTCTTTTTATAGTTAATCAAATAAAAATCTAAATTGTTTTAAATGTTAAATTAATAAACATTAAGTATTTTAAAGTTTTTAAACGTTATAAATTGCATTTACGAATAAAGTTCAAATACTTTACTTTTTATTCTTTAAATCTCTCTTTATATTGATTTTACGTAACGTATTATACGTTTTCGAATTTGCTTTATTAAGCAATTAAATTTCTTTGCATCTTCGAATAGTGTTTTTAATTTCTTTATTATTTTTGTCAAGTTTTAGAACGCGCATTCTATAATAACATTCTTAATGTTAAATATAAAAGAAAAGTTGATAATAGTTTTAAAACAATAAGATATATTAATTAAAAATAAATTTGACGAAATTAAGTTTTAATAAATTGCAACAATATTGTTTCTTATATTTATTTAAAAATTCTTTAAAGTTTTTTTTATCTTTTAATAAAGTTACGTAGATAAAAAACACTTTAATTTTTGTATTAATTTCGATTCTTAGTTTGCAATAAAAGATTTAAGATTGCGCAATTCGTATATCTTTAAATTAATATGTTACGCTAGTACTTTCTACGAAGATATTAGAGTAAGTTGTGCTATTAAAGAGATTTGTAGACGTCTTTAAGCAATGCAAGCAATCACTTAATAACAAGAATTGCAACTATAGACAATTTCTATATTTAATGAACTTTGAGAGAGATTCAATGAATTAAAGTAACAATAAGTAAAAATCTATAATAAGTTGAACACGATTTATAAGAAAATTGTATTTAAAGAATCTATATATTAAAAAGATTTTTTCTGTTCGTTATGTTCGTTGTCAAACATGTCGAACTTTGTTCATTTTGTTCGTTGTCAAACATGTTGAATTCGCTCATTAGCGTGTTAAGCAATGTCGAGCTTTGTTCGCTTTATTCGTTATTAAATATGTCGAATTCGCTCATTAACGTATTGAGCAATATTTGTTTATTAAGTCGTTAAACATGCAAGTAATTGTACTATATGCTACAAACTACTTTGTAAAATATATACTAGTTGTAACGAACTAAAGTTGTAACACTATTCTTTTTTTTTAAATTTTTTTGTCTTAAAAAGCGAATGCTTACATGCTATGTCTTTTTATCAAAATCGTATTTGTCTTATCTTCGAAATAAATTATTACGAAATATTTGTTAATTTCGCTTATGAACGTTGCTACTATATTAATAAGCTTTGTATTGCTATAAAAGATTCGTCATTTTATCTAAAATGTTTGAAATGTATTTGTGCGAACAAATCGTGTATAAATATGTTGTAAGCTTTCTTAAATTATATTAGGGAAAATCTATTCTTTAAAGTGATAAAGAATGAGATCATGTTAACAATCGTAATTACGCGATTGCTTCGTAATAAAAAAATGTTAAAAGAAGTTGATGCAAAGACAAAGCGAAAGACACAATGTTTATTGTCTAATATAAAGAAGTTAAATGTTATAGAGTCGCCAAACTATTTTATTGCGAATGCTCTAATTGAGGCATCTTTTATCATTTAATTTTCTTTTGCTATGTTAAACGATTTTTCGAACGTTAATGAAATTTCTAAATAAGAATATTGTAGTTGTCAAGATTGTTAATTGGTTTTCACGTGTTTTTTGTCGTAAAGTACTCTTTTTATTTTACAAAATACTATTGATTTTTTTGTTCTAAAATTCTCTTAATCTTAAATCGATTTTTTTTCTATAATTTATAATGAAATGTTTTCTATATAGGCGTATTTGAGTCTATTAGCTTCAACAATAAGATATAAAATACTAGAAATATTTTAGCGTCCTTAGGTAAGTCAAGTTCGTAGTTGATTGATCTCTTAGTCTTTTTAACGAGAAACGATTCGACTTTGACATAATTTAATTTCTTGCTTAGCTTTTTTGTTCTAAGATTTTTTGTAAAAAGATATACTTTATTTTTCTCTTTTAGTTAAAATATCGTTTTTTATTTTTTATTTTAATACTTGATTAATTTCTTTTGCATTTTTAAGATGTTGTCGTATATCTTTTTTAATGTTGCTATTCTTTCGATAACTAACTACGCAAATAGATGTATACGCTCTTTTTTAAAAAGATTCGATTTCTTGTTATAGTTGACGAAGAATGAAGTTATCTTAATGATATTTAAAATCTTTGCATTGAGTGTCAATTGTATCATAGATAAAAATGATACTTAATTGTTATAAGTATTGTTGATGTAATGTCTCAAATATTGTTTAAGACTCTAGTTTGTTCTTTCTATTTAATCGTTTGTGATCAAGTAATAAACAATAAACATTTAGAGTCTTGTATCTAACATTAAGAGAAACGTCTTTTAATAATTAGACGTGAAGAGCTTGTCTTTGTCATTAGTTAGTCTCTTAAGTATATTATGATATTATATGAGTCAATTTAATATAATGTATTTTAGTTGTTTTGCGATAAACTTCTTTTTGCATGCAATAATATGTAAGTACTTGATAAGCTTATTAACTATTATTAGTATCGAATCATATTTATCTTCAATTGCGAGATTCGTCGATTTAAGCAACTTAATGATAAAGTTTATTGTGACTTTATCTTATAACGATTTAGATAATTTCTAATATTAGATTTCGTCATAGCTCGCATGCGTATTATGTTTGTTCTATTAACAACTAAGACATCGTTTAATGTATATCTCGACAATTTGTCTCATTTGTGAAAACTAATAATGCTATCGTAAAAGTTGAAGAATTTTTGTCACTCTTAGATGTCTTTATAGTGATTCGTCATAATGCTCTTTTATATATTCGTTAATTTTATTGATAAATATTTGAAGTTTTTCTTTCTTTATTGAAAACTCTTTCGTATTATCTTAAAGTATTCGTAATGTTGCATTTAGTTTGTGTTTATTCGCTAATAATAATTCGTTTTTGTTAATCTTAAGTATGTTGTGATTAAACGATTTCTTCGTTTCTATATAATCATTTCTTCTATTAAGTGCATTTGCTTTGTTATTATTTTTGCTTAAGATATATTGTATTTTAAACTTGTATTGTTCGAGTTTTTCTAATTATCGCATTTGTTTTTTGTTAAGCTACTTAATAATAATGAAGTGCACAAGATTTTTATGATTCGTAAGAATTGTAAGTTTTAATAATTTATCTATGTATACTCTTCATAATTTTAAGAAGACTACTATAGCGAGTAGTTTCTTATTGTAAACATCATAGTTTTGTTTAATTAACGAAAGTTTTCTCGAAAAATATGTTATTAAGTGTTATATGTTTTTATGTTTTTGATTGAAGCATGCATCGATAATTAAATTTAATGCGTTAATTTTAATCTTGTTTAATAATTGCGAATTGTACATTTTTAATATTAACTTCTTTAAGCATTCTAGCTTAAAATTTTAGAATGATTTCTCTTTTGCAAATTCTTATATTTATGACGTATTTTTCTTCGTAAAATTCGTCAATGATATCGCGTTTATTAAGTAGTTTTTAATAAATTTTTTGTTGTAGTTTATAAAACTTAGAAAGAATTGTACTTCTTTAACATTTGTTGATGATTTTTATTGTTTAATTGCTCGTAGCTTCTTGAAATTCATGCGTACTTCATGTCGTTTAACGACAAATTTAAGAAAGTTAACTTTCTTTCGATGAAATTCGCATTTCTTTAGCTTAAAATGTAAGTTTTTTATGTTTAAATATTCTAATACTTTGAAGATATAATTAACATGCTTTTTTAAGATTTTTAAATAAATTATGATGTTGTTTAAGTATGTTATGATAAATTGGTCCAAATATTGTCGTAGTGCATCATTAATTATTTTTTGACACGTTGTTAAGACGTTCGTGAGTTCGAACGACATTATTATGTATTTGTATAATTTATATCGTGTGCGAAAAGTTGTTTTTCATTCTTTTTTTGTTTTTATTCTAATTTGATTGTACGCTTTTCGTAAATTCAATTTAATAAAGTACTTTACTTCAAATAATTAATTTTGAAGCTCGTTAATATTGAATAGTAAATATCGATTCTTGATCGTAATATTGTTTAGCTTCTAGTAATTAATACATAGATAAAGAGTTTCATTCTTCTTTAATACAAAGAGAATCGAGTATTCTATTTATGATTGGGATTTTTTAATAAATTTTTTTTTTCGTTTTTTGCTAGATATTTGCGAAGTACTTTGAGCTTTTTTTTGAATAAAGCATATATAAGTTCAAACGTAAATTGCTTGCTTAATTCAAATTTAATTTCGTAATTTTATAATTAATGTTTAGAAAAAATCTTTGTTGTTTTCTTTTCTTAAAATAGATGCTCTCAATTGTTGTATATTCGTAATACGTACTTTAGCGATTTCTTCGTTATACTAAATAATTAAGACTTTTAAAAAATTCGTAATTTTTTTCACTTACTTTGATCTTATAATTCAATTAATTTTTGTTAGTATTTATTAAGTTAAACTTTGTTAAATCGTTCTTTTGCGAAAATGTAAATTCGTTGCTTGCGATCGTTTTTCGATTTAATCTTTTATCTATTATTGAACGTTATTGATGCGTAGATTAAATGTGAATTATGTGATCACATTGCGCGAATCTAAGTACTCGTGTATTTTAATTAACTTCTAGATTGTGTTGCTTCAATTAAGACATTTCTAAAACAATATTATGAATAATTATTTTCACTATATTAAAAGTTAGTTTTTCGTAATGTTGTTAAATAGCTATCGATAGTGGCTTCGTTTCTTTATTTACTTTTTCATTCTCGTTAAATAATGAGTTTTTATCTACAATTATTAGGTTGTATGCGTCAAGCTTCTTTTAAGTAAAGTACTCTTCTCTATTAACAAAAGCTTTGATCATAAAATTACTTGTTACATTAGAATCGATCATTGCGATAAATTGTCGTTCATTAACTCTAATTAATATAATAAAACATCGTGCGTATGCTATTAAGTTTAGTTGTTGTTGTTGGACTAACATATTGCATTTCTTTAATATGCTTTTTACTAAAAAATTTGAACTTTTTCTTGTTCTTGTGTTGCGACTTCTGCTTCGAGCGTCTACTTGCGCTAAGCTTTCTTTTTATGCTAAATTAATAACTTTGATTCTCTAGAAAATTAATTGGCTTTTTCTTTGTCTTTTAGGTGAGTTTAGCATAAGTTGTTATAGCATTTTGTTCAACTAAGTGTCGCATATTTCTTTACTTCCTTTATCGCTTATTTGAATAAATTAACATTGCTTAGTTGTTGTTCGATTTTATTAAAAATATCTTTTTTTATAGTGATGTCGCTTTTTAGCGCTTCTTCGCATTTATTTACGATTTAATTTATTTGTCGTTTCTTCGATAAACTAGTTAAAGTCTTAAGATGTTTCGTAATGTTGTCTAAGCATTTGTAAAAGTTCTTTTAGTTATATTTGTCGTTTAAGTTTGTTATTAAGTAAAAATATAACGTTTTTGATCGTTTCGCTCTTATAGTCTCATTAAATATTTGATTGACTTCTTGCGTAAATGCGAATGTCTTGTTTAATAATGTTTTATCTAGAACTTTCTATAATTAATTTAGGTTTTTTATTAAATAGTAGTTGTCGTTCGCGTATCTCTCTTAACATAGCATTGATTTGTTGGCAATCTATTAAGTTTCATGATTGATAATCTCTTGTAAAGTGACTTAGTTTGTCACATAAATAGCACGTTTTTTGAAATTTATTACTTTGCTTTTCTTTAGAATTTTTCTCTTTACGTTGTTGAGTAAAATCTAGTTTCATAGATGCAAATCCACGATAATTAAAATTATTATATTTCTAATTAGAACGAAATTCTCTTTATTAATATTCGATCGCTAGTTTAAAGAAGATTTTTGCTCTTCTTTGAAGTTAATTTTATCTTTTTTTATAGCTCTTTCATATAGTTTGTCGTTAAAATCGATACTTACTTCGATAAAATTAAATATGTCGTTAAAAGTTTTTTTATTACGCATAATTTCGTTCTTTAAATTGTTTTTAAGATTTTGTCGAAACATTGTTATAAGTGCGACATCGTTTTATTTGATTAAATTAACATACTTTTAAAATCTAGTTACGTAGTCTATTACAAAAATTCGTTAAATTAAATGCTAAATTATTTTTTTCGCAATTTGTTTTTCGTTAAATGTTTTAAAGATTCTTCGAAGCTCTTTTTTAAAGTTATTGAAGTTTATGAACATTGTACGAGAGTTTTCGCTATTGTTTTTTAAGTACTTTCGTAAGTTTAGTTTGAGCTAATGTTAAACTCTCTCTTTAAGAAATGTTGATGCGAAAATCGTCTTTTAGTTCGCTAGAATAGAATAGAAAATAAAATAGATATTTATTTGCATAAATTAGTTCTTTAGGTTAATACGATCTTTATAATAGATATTGAATTTATTAATTCTAATTTTGTCGTCTCTCATAATCGATGATTGACATAATGCTAATAAACTAGTGTTTGAGATAAAGACGCGTTAATCTAATATAGACATTCTTAGAGTGTTCAAAGTGTTACGCTAATACTTTCTACGAAGATATTAGAGTAAATTGTGCTATTAAAGAGATTTGTAAACGTCTTCAAGCAATGTAAGCAATCACTTAATAATAAAAATTGCAACTATAGATAATTTTTATGTTCAATAAATCTCAAGAGAGATTCGATAAACTAAAGTAATAATAAGTAAAAATCTATAATAAGTTGAACACAATTTATAAGAGAATCGTATTTAGAGAATCTATATACTAAAAAAATTCTTTTTGTTTGTTATGTTCGTTGTCAAATATGTCGAGCTTTGTTCGCTTTGTTCGTTGTTAAACATGTTGAACTCGCTCATTAACGTATCGAACAATGTTGAACTTTATTCGCTTTGTTCGTTGTTAAACATGTTGAATTCGCTCATTAACGTATCAAACAATGCTCGTTTGTTAAGTTGTCGAACATGTAAATAATTGTGTTATATGTTATAGATTACTTTGTAGAGTATATACTAGTTGTAACAAACTAGAATCGTAATATAACAAAACATATTTACTTAATACAATTTTTATTTTAATAAATTCTTCTTCGTTAACTTAATTTCTAGTATTTTATTATTTTATTATTTTTTTTTATTGCTTTTTGCAATTATATGTCGATCTAATTATAAAAATTATCTAGCAAATATTTTTTGCAAAACAAATTATTTTATACGACAAAAAAAATAATCGATTGCAATTGTTAAGACTCTTAATAAACGTTTTGATTTACGTTGAAATTAAAGTAACGTTTCGATATTTAATTTTTATATTTTTTAAAGATTAACAAATAAAATATTGTTAATAATTTATATTTGTAATCGTTTTATAAAAGCACATGTGTTATATAAGAATCTAAATTTATTTGTATTATTATTTGCAACATAAAGAACAAACAATTAAGAAGTTACTCTTTTCGTTAATCGTTATTTCTTTATTAATAATATAATATTATTTGCAATTTGTTTTAAAGTTGCAATTATATTTAGTACTTTAAGTTAACAATTAAATAAACAAATTAATTTTGGCAAACAATTATTTTATGTTAATTTTATTTTGTTAAATCAATATTATCTATTACTTAAAGTTAAATATTAATTTACTAAAAATTATTAAATAAAAAGATTAGTTCTTCTCTTTTATAAACGTATTGTTTTAGAGAATTTTTAAAAACAAACAAACAAACGTTAAATTTAAAGTTCAATTTATTTTGTCTTACAAATGCTAAGAAATCGTTTTGTTTCTTGTAATACTAAATTATTTGTCTCTTAATTTAATTATTAGAGACTCGATTTATTTTTAACAAAAATTCTAGCTTTCTTTAATAAGCTATGCAAACAATCGATTTTAATATAATTGTAATTAGATTTTCTTTTTGCTTCTTTGTTAATATAATTAGTTCAATTAGTTAAAAGACTTTAATTAATATTATTAAACAATAGTTAATTTAATATCGCAAATCTATATTTACTTTTATACATAAATAGTTTTTTGCGTCGTTCTTCTTGTTCGTCAAAATAAAGATAGCTATTATCTTTAAAAAGATTTTTGCGATTTTAATAATTAAAGTACGTAATTTTGTTGTATTAACAACTTTAAATAATTTAAGATTTAACAAAGATAATCTTAATATTAAATTTCGCAATCGTAATAACAAAAAAAAAGCTTCTTTAAAAAAATTTAAATTTTAATCTCTTTTTTTGTTTTGTTTTTTATAAATTTTGTTATCTTTAAATTTCGACTTTAATTTTAACTAAGAAATTAATAATTCAAATTCTTTTTATTTGTCGTTTTGAGTTCGCACTCTCTTTATATTTTCTACAAAAGAAGACAAAATCGTTTAAACTTTTATTTGACAAATTTTCTTTAACTTCGCATCTAGAATTCTTATCAAATTATACTTTTAAAAATAATTTTTTATTTTAACTTTCAAAAGCTCTTGTTTAATAAATGCTATCGTATTTTTAAACTTTTTAATATTTATTTTGTTATAGTTGTCGATCATATAGTTAGCAATGCGTTTCGATTCTATAGTACGATATTTAAGTTAATTGCACATAGTTCGATTTAATTTTTGCAAAATTCTTTGTAAATTTTAGTGCTTCTTTGCTATTCGTAATATTGTTTCGATAATTAATTAATTTATATTTTTAAACAATATATTTGTAATCTTTAATAATTATAGTTTGCGAAGTTAAATTTAATTATTTTAAATTTGTAGTCTTTTGTTTTAGTTAATTCTTTGTGCTACGTTTTTCAATTTTTGCTATAATAAATTACTTATTAGTATTTGGACGTTCTTATTAATTATTTGTTACAAATTTCGCATTTAATTTTTGATTATTTCTAAAATATTTAAAATTGTGTTTCGAAGATTTTTTAAACGTTCTTTTTTTTTATTGCTAATAGTTTTATTACATTAAAGCAAGATATTTGCTACTTAAAAATAAATATAATTCTTAATAATTAAATTGTTTTTTATAAGTTAAATAATTATCTTTTGCAATTCGATTTAAGTTTAAGTTTAAGAAATTTAACGTTGCGACATTCGTAATTGTTGCGATAATGTTTGCTAATTTTGTGCTTAAAATAATTTAATCAAAGAAGTCGATTTTTAATTACAAAAAAAATATATTAACGTTATTAAATTTTGATTCGTATTTTGTTTAACAAGTACAAATTGTTGCTCTTTACGAAATTTTCTTGTTGACATAAATAGTAACTTTCGTCTTTAATTTTGATTTTTTAATAAAAATTAAGAAGTTTTTTTCGCAAAAAATTGTTTATATTTAGTATCTCGTAATTGTTGTTTTAGATCTATTATAACACAAGCTTAATATAAAAAAATTTATGCAAAAATAATAAATCGAAAAAAAGAATTTTGCAAACAAAGAATTAAATTATTAAATTATTATATTTTTATAAATAAAGCAATAACTTGTTTTAAATATTTAACAAATATAAAGCTTTAAGTGCAAAGAATTTTTACTTATAGATTTAATTGTTGTTTGCAACATTTATATTATTAATTACGCAAAAAAACTATATTAGCATTTATTTGTATATTAACTTGTAAACAAGTATAAAGCTAATGTAATTAATATATAATTTCGCTATCTTTATTATTAAGAAATGCTACGTAAAAAATAATTAAAACTTGTTCTTTATAATTTAAAAAAATTCTTAAAATCTTAGAATTTTAAGTCAAAACTTGCTATTAATGCTTTTAGATCGCTTTTTAGTTGTTAATTTTAACTAATTAAAATAAACAAATAGATACTAGTGTTATTTGTTTGCTTTTAATTGATCGAAATTGTTAATATTTTAACTTTTTAATTTTTTTATCTTTCTATTTGTTCTTTTTGAATATTCGAAATTATAATATTTTGTAAATTACTTTGCGTAATTAAATTACTTTTTAATATTTATAAATTAATAAACTTTATATTGAAGCTTTTACAAATAAAACAAATATAAAGATCGCAACTTTTTTTTTCTTTTAAAAAAAATCTTACACTTTTATATAATTTAAATAATTGTAATAAGATAGCAATAATATAATAATTGCAGACAATTTCTTGTTGCTTTAATTAAACTAATTCTTTGTCTCTTATATAAAATTATCTTTTATTTTTTTATTTTTGTCTTTTAACTTTGCAAAGATCTAAAGATTTTAATTTCTTGCTACATATTTCTTTAGTCAATTTTCTAAATAAGTACTTTTAAGTTTTGTGTTATTAACTTTTTTCAAAATATAAAAGTCTTTAATTTTGTTTTCTTTTCTTATTTTAAAGAAGTCTAATTATTGAAAAAATAATTTTACGTTATATTTTTTATTAAGTTTAATGTTATATAATAAAATTAAATCTTTAATCTAAAATAAACGTGTTAGCAATTAATAATTATTATTAAAGAAATTCTTATTTATTTCTTTGAGACAACGAAGACGCAAAGTTGCTTTTTAAACATTCTTATTTCTTCTTTTTAATTGTTTTGTTTGCAACATTAATAAATTTGTTGTTAAACAAACTTTTTCTCAATTTATAATATATTAAATTAAATATTCTATTTCGATCGACAATATAGTTTCGTATTTGAACTTAAAACAAAACGACGTTTTTTTAATAAATTTTCGAATTGTTGTTTTATTAACTTATAATATTGCGTACAAATGTCGCAATTAATTTGTAAAGACTTTCTTAATTAATTTAAACAAAGCATTAACAATAAATTTATATTCTCTTTTTATTATTTTATTTGCTTATAAATAATAAGTTAACGTTGTTATTTTTTTAACGTTATATCTCTTTAAAAGTTTAGTTGTTATATTAATTTTATTTTTGAATTTGTTATTTATAATTATTTTCTTAACATATTTATGTCGACAAAAAATGTTCTTTTATAGAAACTTTACTATAACGAATGTTTTAAGATTTGAAATTGTCTTAACTTTTACTGATTTTGTCAAATTATTTCAAATAATTATTAGATTTACTTTGACAAACGTTTTTGCAATTAACATATAAATGCAATTTACAACAATCTTTTTTTACAAATCGAAAATATAAGTTGAATGCATAATTTTCTCTTGTTTGTTAAAAGTTTTTCGCTAATATTTATTGCAATTTGCGATATATTTTTTGCAAAAATTAAATAGATTTTGTTACTACTATTGATTTGCAACGCGTCAATAAATGTTTTTTCTTTTTTTATAATTATTTTTGTTATGCAAACTTTTTACAATTCGATTTTTGTTTTTTGTTCGATTTACTATTTTACGCAAAGATATATTTTTGTTTATTTTTCGAAACAAACGCTTTTCTTTTACTAAAAAATAAAAAGTATAATTCTTAAATTTGCGAAAATTCTTTTAATTTATATTTGATTTTCGCAACAAAATTAAATATCGAACAATTTGTTCGAATTTATTAAAATATTTGTTTTCGAAAATATTTTTGTTCTCTTTTGATATTGTTACTTGTGCGAGACAAACGCAAACACAATTTAACTAATTATTAATAAAATTATTAATGTTTTTCTTATTAATTTTGTTAATATTATCGAACAACTCTTTTAATCTTTTTGAAAATTTATTAGTTATTATATATTTTCGATCAAGTATATATTGTACATTAAAGTTAAAAAGATAAATTTAAATTAATTAGCGAGTTACTAAAGCGTTAAGCAAGTTTGTCGCAAAACAATTAAGTTAAATTATTAAAATGTTTGCATTAATCTTAATTGTAAATTGTATTTTATACAACTAAAATTGCACTTTCTTTTAAATTTTTTATAAATTTTTAACATTCTTATTTTTCGACGTCGTATTAAAATTCTTGTTTGCTCTAAAGTTTACTTTTATATTATAAAGAATGTTTTCTCTTTGTTATTGTATTAATTTGTATTAATACGACTTTTTAATCTTTTAAACTAGAATCTATAATTAAAATAATTTTGTTAACTAAGATAAAGTAATTTAAGATACGTATTGTCGATATATTTGTTAAAGTAATCTTTAATTTGTTTATAACGTTCTATTGTTTAAAGCTTTAAACAAAGACATATTTTGTTTTAAATAAAAGATAAATTGATTTTGCGACAATTACAAACTTTAGTACTTAAATCTAATAATAGATATATACTTCTATAAAGATTTAGACTTTAAAAACGTTTTTGCACAATAATTACTTAATAATCTTAATAATTTTAATGCTATTAAGAAATTGTTTATTAAAATTGTACACAAAATTGACAATTTTAATTTCTAACTTGCAAAATTAAGATTTTTTGTTAAATATAATATATCTAAACAATTTTATATTTATTAATATTGTGTTTAATTACTAAATATGTTTTAAAACAAACAATTTAATCTTTAAAATTGTCTTCTTGTTACTATAATTTAACTTAAATTCTTTTACATTTATGTTGTTTACAAATAGATAATATTTGTTGAAAAGATTTTTAAGAATGCGTATTACAATTCTTACAAATTAAGCAATTAAATTAGTCGCACTTTGCGATAAACAAATTATTCTAAGTAGTTTAAAAGAAATTATAAAAGCAATAAGATTGCAACTCTTTAATGCAAGATTTATTTAATTGTATTTTAAAAAAAAAATTAGTAACGCAATTATTATTTTGATAAACTCTTTCGCAAACTCTTCGACATTAGAAGACATATTAATATTTTAAATAATTATTTTGTTTATTTTTATAATTGCATTAATTATGCGATACTTGTTCTTCTTTTTTTTACTTATTAAAAATCAAAGATTTTGATAAAGATTATAACAATATTTTAGCAAACTTGTTTAAAAACGCTTCTTTAACATCTTAATTACAATAAAATTTAATACTTAAAAAATTAGAAATTTTAAGACTTGCTATATTTTGTGCTCTATAGTGCGAATTTCTTGATTAGATACAATCTTTAATCTAATTTTGTCTATTTTAGCAAAACTTTATATTAAGACGATTTTACGATTAAAGAGCATTATAATTAAGAGTTCTTGTTTTTGCAAAAAGAGTTCGAACTTTATAATTAGCTTCTAAATGCGTTTTTTAATAAAACAAAAATTGTATTTGATGTTTAAGAATTTAAGCATTAGAAAGAAATTGTATTTTTTGTTAAATTTCTTTTAAAAATTCTTTGTAATTAATAGCTTTAGCATTTTTTTCTAGTTTAGATATTTGTTTAAAATAGAATTATTTAAATTGTTTGTATTTATTAAATTTGTTTTTTAAGTCTTTCGCTTATATATTATATTTATTCGAACAAATAAATGCGACGCAATAAAAGATTGACAAAAAATATCGAACTTTCTAGACAATTCAATAGTAAAAGTTTCTTTTATAATGCATAATTAAAAAGTTCGAATTATTAATAATTTTTGAAATGTTTAAAACATAATATTAATTCAAATATTTGCTCAATTCTAATTAATTATATTAGTAGACAAATAAACGCTAATATTGTTTGTTTGCTTTAATTGATCAAAACTTTGTTAATTTTTTCTTTTAATCTTATTTTGCGACATTGTTATTTTAATAATTTTAATCTTTACTTTCGAAGATTTTTTGTAGTTAGATTCGCGAAGTTAAGCAATTATATTAATTGAACAATTATCTAAAGATTTAAAGATTTCTCTAAGAATACAACGTTTTTATTTTTGTTGCTAAAGTAATTAGCAAGTATTTCTAAAATATTAATATACTTTGTTTTGTCTCTAAAATAAATTGTTAATTTTAAGAAATTGTCGTTTATATTTACAAAGCTTATTTAAACACTTTGTTAAAAAGATCAATCTAATAGAATTTCGTAATTAAGTTGAGAAATAACAAAAATATAAATATAAATTATTACTTTCTTAATTAATATCTTTGCATTTTTTATTATTTTTTCGAAACAAACACGTACTTTTGTAATCTTTATTAGTAAGATAAAAATATCTTATTAAATAATTAAATTAATTTTGTTCGCAAAGCTCTTACTAATGCAATTAATTTTCGTATTATTATTAAATATCGTTTTGACTTTTATATCTTTTAATTGCACTTACGCAATTAGATAAACAACAAAATATAAAATTTTAAAAGATTTTATTTTTGCAACAATGTTTTTAAAATAAACAATTTTAATAAATTTAGTATTAATTGATTTTATAATAACAATTATTTCTTTCTCTTTTCTTATAAGTTTCTAAGATTTTTTTTTCGTTACTATAGTATCAAATTTTTTATTAAAAAGAAAACAAAAAAAAGAGCAACTTAAATTAGAACAAAAATTTAAAAGATTTATTAATTTTATTTCTATTTTTGAGATAAAAATACTTTAAGTTAAAGTCTTAAAATCGATTTAATTCTTTATAACTTATAGTATTCTTTTTAAACGTTTTGTTCGTTATATATAGTTTGTAAAAGTTTTTTGCTTCTTCTTAGATTTGCTCTTCTAATACTTAATAACTTTCGAATTAAAATTAATTATTGCGAGAACGTTTTTTATTGTAACGTTTTTTACTTTTGTTTTTATTACTTTTTTTTTATATATATTTCTTTGTCTAAGACTTTTGTTATCTTTAAATAATTTCTAGATTTAACGTTTTTAATTGTTAGAAATCTCTCTTTCTTTTTAATTCTTTTTTTAATTATTTTGATCAATTGTTTTATTAGAGACTTCTAGAGCGTTTATTGCTTAAAAGAATTTTATTTTGATTAAATTTTTCGAATCTTTATTATTGCTTAATTTGATTTATTATTCTTTTTATTTTTTGACAAAAAATTAATATTTAATCTTATTGCTATTATTATAATTACAAAATTTCGAATTCGAATTTATATTTTTTATTAAAAACAAATTTTTACAATCTTTTTTTTAATCTTCGCATTATTAAGAGACAACTTTATTTTCTTGTTTTTAAAATTGTTAAACTTATAGCAAATTTTGTTGCTTTTGTTTATATAAATCTTTTTATTTGTTATTAAGATTATTAACTTTAAACAAATTTATTATCTATATAAATTGTAACAAAACAAGCACTTATTTAATTTTAATTAAAATCAATTGTATCTAAAAACAAATATAAATTCTTAATAAATATAAATTGTTTTTTAAGATAAACTTTAAACTGTTATCTAAATTTAAGAAAATACAATATGCGAAATTCTTTGTAGTTGCGTTGTTATTATTTGTTAAATTATTTAATAAATTTTGCTCTTTATTATTTTGCGAACATTATTAATTTTAAGATTTTTAAAAGCTTGTATTAAAATATTTAGTATTTTGTTAATTTTTGTATTTTTAATTGCAATTTTTAACAATATTAAAAAAGCAAAGACTATCTTTAATATAAATTTTTTTTTTACAAGATTTTGCTTCTTGCTTATTATATTTATTAATTTATTTATATTAATATTTGCAACTCGTTAAGCAACTTAATTACTATTAATATTTATTTTTCGTATAATCGTTTTATTTTTAATCAATTTTATAATTGTCTTGTATAACAATTTAAATATTATAATAATTGTGTTGTTTAAATTAATTTTATGTTTTTGCATTATTTTAGTGCAAATGTTACAAGGAAGATTCTTTAAATATTACAAGAATCTAATATATTTATCGACTTAATTAAGTTTAATAAGTTTCGAAAAAATAACTTTAAATTGTTAACTATATTTACGAATATTATTTGACTTTGTTTTTGATATATCTTTTAAAAACTTTAAAAAAGTACAAGAGTTAATTTTCTAATTTGAATTTTTATCTTTATATTTCTTTTTTAACTTATTTATTATTTTAAATTATTTTTTATTTGTTTAAGCGACAATAAATTTAATAAAGTTCTCTATAAGTTTGTTGCAATATCGAGACAACTTAATAATCTTATATTAAAAAATAAGTTTATACTTATTACAAAAATCTAAGAATCGATTTAGAAAATTAATAATATTAAGTTTATTAAAGTGCGATACTTTTGACGTTTTTAAGAAAAATATAAAGATTACGTAGTAATAGAATTCTATAATTTTTATAAAATTATTAAGTAAATTTATTGTTAACGTAAATACGTTAAAGAAAAGTCTTGCAATCTTTTTATTGTTTTAAGACATTGTTTTTAAAAAAATAGCTTAACAACAAGTAGTAAAAGTAACAATTACTAAATCAAAAAAATTAATAATAATAATTAATTCAAAGAATAATGTTTTTAATTTGCAAATTTTTTTCTTTTCTTTGCAAAAATATTAAGAAGAGATTTTCTTTTTTTTTTTAACTTTGCGTTGTTTTTTTGTTTATTGTTTTTTTATTTTTTTGATTGTTTATAAGTAGACGTTTTCGATCTATTGTTTCTCTTAATTAGTTGTTAATTTATTGTTAACAAATATCTTTGCGTTAAAGACTTGCTTCAATCTTTATTAAGAAAAGAGTTCAAATAACGTTTTTGCTTTTAAGCAAATAAATTAATTATATTGCTAAGAATCTTCTTTTAATAGCGTTGCTATAGTTAGCAAACAATTTATTGTTTTAACAATAGACACTAGTTACAATTTTAATAAGACATTTTAATTTTTAAATTTACGACTTTTATTACTATTTTTAATACTTTAATTTTGTTTCTTCTTTTTTTGCTTTTTAATCTAATAATATCTTAATTTCTAAGTTGTTAATTTTGTGTTTCTAATTTTTGAAATTTTTGATTCTAGTAATTTGTCAAAGTTAACTTGTTTTTTACATTCTTTTTTTTGTGTTTTTAAGTTTTTAAATTTCTAAATTTTTAAGATTATTTTTAGAGATATATCGACAATTTGTTGTTTTAATGTTTGTTGTTGTAATTAAGTTCTTGCGTTAAACTTTAATGTAACAAAATAAAGATAAAATTCTAGTTAGTAAATAACTATAACAACAAAGACTTATCGCGATGCATGCATAAATCGCACTATATAGTTTAATAGTATATTAAGTAGCTAAGATTCTAAGATCTAAGTAAGAGAAATTGCATATATATTGCAAATAGATTGCTAATACTAATGGCAAGCATTCTTAAGTTCATAGTCTAATATTATTTGATCACTCGACTACAATATCTTTAAAGAGAATTTCGTTTTTTTAGATATTGTATAAAGTTGTATTAATCGCAATAAAATTATATTTGTTTTGCATAAATATTTTATCTTATATTATTAAATTTATATATTGAAACACTTTTGTTAAATTTGTTTGTACTTTAATATAACAAATAAAAGTTACTATACAAAGAAGTAAAATTTTGAATTAAAAATGCGAAATTATATTATTGAGCAAAAGTTAAGTTGCAATTTTTGTAAAAACAATATATAAAACAATAAGTCTTTAAATGCAATAATAGTAACAAAGAATTTTATAAAAAAAGATTTTACTTATATTTGCAAAATTATACACAAAAAAATATATTATAAAAGATTTGTTTGCAATACTTTGTACAATAATATTAAAAACTATATATTACTTTATATTAAATTGTTTAATTTTGTAATTTTAAAATATTATTTGTTTAAAAACATTATAATTTAATTCTTTTGCAAACAAGTGTAAATAATTTTCTTTAAATTAAAATAATTAAAATAGAAAAAAATTAAATTTATTAAATAACTTATTTTAGTTCAACAATTCTTGTGCAATTAAATATAAATTATAATTAATATAAGAATTAACAAAATCTCTTAAAATAGTAAAAAAATCGATTATATAATATATTAAATTATCGCAAATATTTGTGTAAAATCGAATTTAAAATACGAAAATATTAAGTATTTTTTTATAAATTAATGCAATAACAAATAAAGATTGCAACAAACTACTAAAAACAAATTATACAATTTTTGTAAAATAATTTATTTATTTTTTGTTATTATTAAGTAATTTGCGAACAATATAAACAATATAAAAGATTATATAAATTTTATTATTAATTATACAAATGTGTTCGAAATTGTGCAAATCTTTAACAACAATTAAAAGCAAACAAAAATAATAATATTTATTTTGTATAAAATTGCAATAATATATGCAATCTATTATATGTTTGCGTTGTTTCGAAGTTTATTATTGTTTTTCTTTTTTTTTGTAATAAATATAATACTTTGAAAACTTATGATATAAAAAGTTTTAATTATTAGTATTATTTGTATTGTATTAAAAAAAGCAAATCAAAATTAATTTAAAATTGTTCAAAAGTTTGCGCAATTTTTGCAAAAAAATATTGTTATTAAAGTAAATTAATTATTAATTAAGAAAATATATAATTAGTCGAATTACAAAAGATTTTTTACAATAATTGCGAAATTTAAACATTTTTTATGCAACTTAATACAAATTAATATAACAATTGCTTAAGTATTGTGCAATTTTGTTTTTATTATTTTTTATTTATAAAATTATATAATCTTGTTTTTTATATATATATTTGTGTATATATTTAACAATTGTAATAGAGTTGCACAACTTTACATTTATATATATTTTGTATTTACAAATAAGAAAAGAATTATATAAAATTATTTATTAATTGTTTATTTGTATATTACAATTGCAAATATATTTAACAAAAGTGCGTTTATTGTTACGTTAATAATACAAAGAATAATTATTTGCATTAATTTTTGTTTTTTTTGAAAAATTTTAAAAAAGTTTTTGCTATATATTTTGTTAAAGTTGCGTTTCTTATTATTTATATAAAATATATAAGAATTTAATTTGTCGCAAAACTTGTATATTATTTAATTTTTAATAATAATTTGTAAAATATTGTTAATATTAAATGTAAAATCGAACAATTTTGTACAAATTAAATTATTTATACAATAATAATTTACAAAATTATTTTTCTTATTTAAGAAAAAAAGAATATATATATATAATAATTTACGCTTTTAATACTTAATAATTTACACAATATTAATATAACGTTTGTACAAATTTTAAAAATTTTAAATTAAAATCTTTTGCTTAAAACAAAAGATTTGCACAACAATATTTAATTAATTTTTAATAATTTAATCTAATTTAAAAGTATTTTGAATCTTGTTTTATGCAAAATTCGCAATAAATGTTACAAATATAATAAATTTTCTAAAATGTTGCACAATAGTTATCGAATTTTAATAAAATTAATATATATATTGTTTATTGTTTGCAAAATTCGAAAACAATATAATGCGACAATTAAAAATTTTTGTATTTGTATTATTCGCAAATAAGATATTTTATATATTATTGTACAACTTTGTACAAACTATATTTTAATTATTTCAATAAAAGTTCAAAGTTTGTTAATTAATAATTTAGTATAATAGTTTACAATATATTGTTAAAACAATTGCGCATTATACAATATTATAAAGTATTAATTTGCGCAATTAAAAAAATAATAACGCATTTATATATATTGCGAATATTAAGTTAAAATTTGTTGCTATTAATTATTGCGAAGTTGTAGCAATTATATCTAATTAAAATTGCTTTACAAAAAGAAAAAAACATAATATAAAAAAAAATACGCAATATTAATATAATTAATTCGATAAAATTTACACTTTTTATCGAATTTTTTACGTTTTGTAAATACTATATTTTAAAAAAAACAATTTTTATATTTATTTAATAAAAACAATGCAACTTCGTTTGCAATTAATAAATTTATATATTTTTTGTTAAAATTTTTTTTTATAATTAATTGCAAACAAAAATTAATTACAATTTGCATAGATTTAGTATTAATTCGTATAAACTTAATTTATTTTTATATAATAATATATATTGCAATAAACAAGTTATTACAATTTTGTATTATTTGTGCTAACTTTTTTAAAAGAGATTGTTACAAATTCGAATTATATACAAGACGTACAATAACTACTTGTTAAAAATTGTAAAAATAAAGTTGTGCGAAATTTAATAATTATTTTGTAATAATATACAAATTTTTTTATAAATAATACAACTTTTTATAAATTGTAAAGATTTAAATTTTTGTTTAATTGTTAAGTTATATATTAGAAATATATATATAAAATATAAAAATTAGTGCAAAGTTATATACTCTAATATGTTTTTAAAAGTGCTTAAATTTAAAAATATTATTATTAAACAAATTTTTTAGAAAAGTAAGTAATTTTTATAAAGAATCGAACAAGTTATTATTTTTAAAATAGTAGCTAATATATAATATAAGTTTTGCAACAATTTTTACTTTTTAATGCAAAATCTTGCATTAATTGTACTCTTCTATATAAATACTTATATTATAACGTATATAAATATAATTTTGTATAAAACTACGCAAATAAAATAAATCGCAAATAACAAAAAATGTAAAATTAAAAAAAAAATGTAAAATATACAAATAATAAAGAAAGTTGTAAAGCAATGCAACAAATAAAAACAAATATAATAAAGACTTGTGCAATACAATTTGATTAAAAATATATAAAATATAAGATAAAAAAAATACGCACAATAACAATACGAACTTGTTTAAATTAACATAATAATTATAAAACAATTTTGAAATTAATTTTGTTTAAAGAACGTTTTTGTGCATTTGTATTTGTGCAAGACTAAAGAATTTTAATATATAATAAAAACAAAGTAATAAAATTAAAATAAAATTTACACAATATTAATTGCACAAAGTTAACAAACAAATAAAGTTAATATTTTCGAATTTAACTATAGAACGCGTAAAAGCGCATTTAATATAGATTTATTACAATATAGCAAAAAAACAAAGATAAAAAACAACAATATATAATGTAGAAAAAAACAATACAATATTAATAAAAATCAAAACAAAGACGCGCAAAATTACTCAAGATTATACAAACTTTGAAGTTCGATTACGTAAAAGTAGAATTTTGACAACACACAACAACCAACAAAAACAACTAGAAAGAGAGATGTTTTAATATAATATAGATACAATTGCTTTTGCGAGAACTAGCTGTAGGACTATATCGTACCTTACATTAAGCGTCGAGGTGTTTTTTCTCCGTATCAAGTCGATCAAATTGGGCAATTTGGGAAGCTTCGCCCGTATCCAAAATTCTAAACATTAAGATCTCAAAATTTATTTTTCTTCTTTGCACTTCTTGTACACGCAATGCGCTATTACAAAAGTTGTTAAGATAATCGCACTATTTATAAAACTCGTTCTACGCTTTCTATTAATATCAAAATTTGTAAAAATCGAATCGCTTTTGAGCTAGAAGTATTGTATTAAGATATCAAGAGCGATTGTAACACTCGCACTCAAATTAAATAGTTAATAGAACACGATTTTTGATCGCCGCGCAGCGATCTGCTCTGATTCGTCGACACAATCTGCCTTTATTGGTCGACAAAATCTGCCTTTATTGGTCGACAAAATCTGCTATCACGTGATACTAATTTCCGCGTAGCGGCCCTGATTCTACGTCTCTTCCTCCTCCAACAACTTTGCCGTTATTGCAGCTGATGCTCAGCTGGCAGATCCACTTGTTGTATTACTGTTACAATTGACTGATTATCCGTTTGGGCAAGTCGTATTCTTGCTTTTCAACTACAACCAAACGGGTAATCGGTCAATTGTAACACTGTTGCAATTGAGGCTGCGCAACCTGTCTAGTCCACATGTAGGATCCAAAACCGGTGGTGGGCCTAATCTATCTTTGGTACCCCACTGATTGAGGCACCTTTCCGTTGTCTGTGTACCTTATCTTTATACATTACATTACATAGCCCGCTGGTATGCATACATTACACGCTTGCTTGTCTAATTTTCATTAACTTGCTTAGCAAGCTAAGTTAATCTAATTTAAATGTTGCGGTATGCATCCTTCCTGGATCCTAATCTTTGACCGATCGTGTCTTCCCCCTTCCTCTTCGCTCTCTCCGTCACACACGCTTCAGACCGATTCGCGTTTCCCATCAAGGCATCACCGCACTCATCTCAACTCTTCGCTATGGCAGAAGACACCGCCTCCACCCCGCCCGACCGCGACGCTTCCAATCCTGTAACTGCGTATGCCCCCCCCATTCCCCATCGCCTCCCCCTTCCCTCATCCCCATCCCCATCCCTCTTCCCTTCTACTCCTCTCCCCTCTCCCCCATCCCCTCCTTCCCACCCCACACTAACCCCCCTTCCGCACACACAGGTTCTCCG
>JAABUS010001872.1_pt1 | contig 42967 bp, 1 predicted proteins | sample 5560161 | NCBI WGS metagenome assembly JAABUS01 (sample SAMN10711885, study PRJNA513376) | rock metagenome | isolation source: Antarctica rocks | place: Antarctica: Victoria Land, Trio Nunatak nord | collected 2016-01-04
TATATAAATATAGTATATAGATAAGTAAATAGAGTCTAAAGCTAAAATAGAAGGGAAACGGAGAAAAGGACCAATAATATTTTAAAATAATTATAGTCATCGGCTACTAACTAGTAAAAAGAGGAAATAAATCATCGATAAACTAGAGTTTTTAACTAACGACGTTTCTTTAATAGTTAATAAACGCCGCTAGTAACTCTATTAAAAAAGTATTCGCGGAACTCCCTTATTAATAAAGTAGTTTTACTAGAGTAGGTATATAAATTAATTAATTAATTAATTAATATAGTATATAATTATTATTATATATTACGCTATTTTTATCTACCGGTTCGTTATATTTTATTTTATAAAAATATATAATTAATATTATTAGATTTATTATATTATAAATATATTAATACTTTATTTCTTTATTATTAATAATACGGTTCTTTAGAAATACTTCGCCGTCGGATTATATATTATAAAAAGTCCGTTAAGGTTTATATATAAATAAGTTTTAATAAATCCGATCCCGCTAGTATAATATAAATAGGTTTTAGTTTATTAACTCGTTTTATTATATCTATAAAAAAGATTAGAGATATAATTTATTATAATATAAGTAATATACGTAATTAATATTTATTATATATTAATACATTTTAATTTTATTTATTAATTAAGAATATTATTAAATTTTTCTCCAAATTATATTATAATTATATTAATTTTAATTTTAATTTTAATATAAATTTTAAAATTATTATTAAAATTATTATTATTCCCGCTATTAATCTAGCTCTTAATTATAATATATTATATATAATTTATTAATCTATTAAACTCGATTTTATAACGTCTTTTAATATATTTTTTAATACGTTTTTTAATATAGATTTAAAAGAGGAGTAGATTATAAATAAAGAAATTAATATTAATATTTAAAAAGAGAGTATTTAGATATCTAGTTTAAAGAAAGAATTAAAGAGTTTTATATTATTTAAATCTTTTAAATTATCCGTAAATTAAAAGAAAAGATAATATAAAAGATTAATTATAATTAGAGTTAAGAAATAACTTATTTATAATATACGTAGATATTAATAATTAATTATAGTTAGTAATTTATAATAATTTTATTTCTTATTTATATACTTTACGTAGTTTTTCCGTAAATATAATAATATCTTTATTATTTTATTAATTCAAAATATAACGCGAACTAAATATAAAAATAGAGTATTTATTTGAAAAAGATAAAACGAAAGTTAGACTAATTAGATTTCGTAACCCTAAAAGTTTTAGGAGTACGAAATTAGTTGAGATAAAAAAGAATAAAAATAATAGAGATAGAATTTAAAGTATTGGGGTAAAGAGTAAATACGAGTTACTAACGCGTTTTAACGCGACGAGGACGTCGTAATAAATAAATATAACTAGTAATTAAATAAGAGAGTATAAAGAAGGTATAAAAATATTAAAAATATTAAAAATATATTATACTATACTAAGACTAGCTTTATAGTAGTTATTAAATATAGTATATAGATTTTATAAAGAGAGTATACGGCGTAGTTACGCTATTTATATTATAGTATTATATTATAGTTTCCGGTACTTCGGAGCTCTTTTTAGAAATAAAAAATTTAAAGCCCTCGCTCTAACTCTTTAGAAATTTATTTTATTATTTAAATATAAAGATTTTTTTTATTAAGACTTTATATTTATTTTTATATTATTATAAATACTTTAAATATTATAATTTAATAGTTTTAATCTCTTTTAATCTTTTTAAATAATAATTTATTAGAAATATAAAAAACCTCTTTAAAAATAATTATCCCGAAGGCGAGATATAGAGGGACTAATACTTTAAAGGAAAATATAGGAGATTTATTAAAAAATATTAATTTAACCGTAGACTAACGATTTATGAAATTAAAATATAAATAAAAAGCCCTTAAGAAAAAAGCCTTTATTATTACGATTTAAAAAAATATCGAAAACCTACGATATATTATCGTAGGTAAAGGAGATAAGGAAATTGAAAATAATCTTTAAGAATTAAATATAAAAGACGAGAATAACTCGATCAAAAATCGTAATTAAATTAATCTTAATATAAATTAAGATAATTTATAACTATCGAAACTACGGGATTTTTATACGAAAAATCCGTAAAATTATCGAGAATATATTTATAATATAAAGACTACGTTCCGCTTAACGCCCGTAAACTTTTAAATAAAAAAAAAGATTTTATATATAATATCTTATAATACCTTATTTAAAGAGGTAAATAAAAAGTTATAAAATAAATATAAAGAACTTTATTTAATAAATATAGTAATATAAAAATTCTTTTCGGATTATTTATTTAATATAATTAAAGATCCTTTAAACCGAGTTATAAATACGAATTTTAAATATTAATATATACGTTAGAGGAATAATTAAATAATATAAGATTTCGATAATTATTTTAATATTTTAGAAACCGAACTACTTTCTTATAATAAAGAGTAATAAATAATTTATCTAATAACCCGTTTAAGATTTAATATTTTAAAAGAAGTTAATCGAGTTTAAAGTATTCTTATTAAACGAACCGAATTTATATCGTTTATAATACGTTATAAACGTAATCTTAATCGGGATTTTAAGATATAAAATAATAATTAAAATAATTATTTAAGACCTCGGAAAAGATATAAAAAAGAGTCGAAAGTTAAAGATAATAAAAACAAATTTAATATTAAAAAATAAAATTCTAATAATAATAGTTATAAAAATATTAATAAAATATATATAACTCACGAGAGTAATAAGAATATTAAATATTTTAATTATTATAAATTCGGCTACTACTTTAATAAATATTTAGAGAAAAAATAAAGATTATTTATTATATCGGCGATTATATCGTAGAGTTAAAAAATAATAAACTCTCAAAGAAATCTTATTTTAAGAGAATAAAAAGAAATAAAAACCCGACCGAATATAAATATCGATAACGAAGTTATTATAAACTTAATTAATATCGATATAAAAATTATCTATATTAAAATAAATAAAGATTTAAGAGTTAAGATAAATATTATTAATGAAATATTTATATAATAATATAATTTAAAATATTTCGAGAGCGAGTTGTTATTAATTCTTAAATAAATAAGCGAGTAATTTATTTATTATTATAATAATTATAATATCGTCTACCGGTTAACCGATTTATAGAGATAAATTAAAGAATATAATAATATCTTTTACTTTATTAATTAGAAAGACTCGTTTATTATTATAAATATATTAATTATAAAAAAGAAAAAGATTTAAACCGATTATAATATACGTACCTAATAGTTTAATATCGCGCCGAATACGTATATATTAGAATTATCTAAGTAAGGATTTTATAAAATTATTAAAAATATAATTAGTTATTTATATATTAATTTATATTAAAACTAGTCCCTTTAATTAAAATCTTATTAATAAAAACGAGGTTAAGAAAGGGGATACTACCGTTAATATAATATTTTCTAATTAATATATTATCGTACCGGTTACCCTTCTCGATAATATTATTTTTAATAAAGAAGCGGGTCGATTACCGTTATATAAAGATAATAATTATATTATTAATATAAAGTATAACTTATTATATAGGTCTCTTTATAATTTATCGAACCTTAAATTAATAAAATTAAGGAGATATCTAGATAAAGTTTTAATAAAGAGTTAGATTAAATATTTCGTTAATTTTATAAAAACTCCTATCCTTTTTATTATAGAAAGGAATAACGGATTACGATTATATATCGACTACTAAGGTTTTAATAAGATTATTATAAAGAATTATTACTTATTACTTTTAACTAATAAGACGCTAGACCGCCTAAATAATATTATATAATTTACGAAACTTAATTTAAAAAATATTTATTATCGAATAAAAATCAAAAAAGGCGATAAGTAGAAGATAATATTTCGTATATAATATAATATTTTCGAATATATAGTAATACTTTTTAGTTTAAGGAATATACTTATTATCTTTTAAATTTATATTAATAAATCGTTAACGGGCTTAATAAATATATTTTATATTATTTATTTAAATAATATCCTAATTTATTTAATTAATTAATTAATTTATATATTTACTCTAGTAAAACTACTTTATTAATAAAGGAGTTCCGTGAATACTTTTTTAATAGGGTTATTAACGGCGTCTATTAATTATTAAAGAAACCTCGTCGGTTAAAAACTTTAATTTATCGATAATTTATTTCCTCTTTTTACTAGTTAATAGCCGATAATTATAATTATTTTAAAATATTATTTATTCTTCTCTCCGTTTCCCTTTTATTTTTATTTTAGATTTTATTTATTTATCTTATAAGCCTATAGGCCGCTTTATTATAAATTTATTAAATAATCGATATTTACGGCCCTTCGGCCGGCGGTTTCTTTTTTTTCTTCCTCTTTTTTATAAATTTAAGTATATCGCTAGGTCCTAGCGGTAATTTAAATTATATTAATTATTCTTTAATAAAAGAGAATTAACCGAGTTATCCTATTTTTATTATTTACCGCGCGGTTATATATATATTTTAGGCCTATATTAATATCTTCTTAAAATCGTATATATTTATTTATTCTATTAGCTCCGCTTTATTCCTAGCTAGTTTTAAATAAAATAATAATATATATTTTATACTTTATTTCCTTTATTTATATTAATAATTAGCGCTACGGATTATAAATACTTTTATTCGGTATAAGAACTTATTTAATCCGATTTTACTATATTTTAATTATATCGCTATAAAGTTTTTAGCCTTCTTTAATTAATTATAATAATCGAATTAATCCTCGAATAAATCTCTCTTTTAAACCGGGTTAATAACTTATATAAAGATCGTTATTTTATAACTCTTTTATTTATCTAGTTATTATTAACGGGCCTAGTTTTTTACTCTTTAGTCGATAATTTTAATATTTCAATATTTCTTTATATTTTTAATTAAGTTTATCTAGTTTTTTCTCCTTTTTATAATTATAGTTATTTTATATTATTTTTTAAATCCTAGAACACGAAGTACCTAGGCTTTTTTTTATCGATGATATTAGAGGTATTTATTATTACTTATTTTCTTTATACTAGAGTTTATTCTAGATCCGCGTATTTTTTATAGTTATAATTAAATAGGTCCCTCGACTAGTTTAATATTATATTACTAGGCGGTCTAACTAGAGGTTAATTAATATAATTATTAATTTAACTTTAAATATTAAAATTAACGTAATTTTAAATACTTTTAAAACCATCCTAAAGTAGTTATTCTAGATAATTATTAATTTTTTTATATATTCTTTTATAGCCTCTATTATTCTCTTTAATTAATATTATATCGGAGCCGTAAACGTTAATATTAATTTAATTATTATATTATATATTATTTTATACTTCGCGAAGGTAGCGCTCTATATCGAATTAATTAAATACTTTATAGCGCGGTTTTAATTAATCGCCTTAATTTTAATCTAGGCTAGGTATAATTCTTATTTTAATTTTAAATCGACGTATAGTTCTAAAATCTTAATATTTATTTTAAATTCGATAACTACGTTCCTAAAATTTATTATTATTTTTATATTAAACTTTTTCGGTATTCGAGATATATAGACTAGTTTATATTTTTAGAGGGTAAATAATACTTTATAAATAATTATTTATTTTAGATAAATATTATAGGCCCGTTTTAAATTCGTATAATTCTTTTTTATATTCTCGTTATAGGCGAGTAAATAGATATCGTCTATAAATCCTCCGACTTATATTAATAAATTTATTTTAATATACTCCTTAATTAATAGTATATTAAAGTATAAAAAAAATACTAGTAAAATAAGCGATCTTTATAAAATACCTATTATTATTATTTTTATTATACTCGTTCTTTTTCTAAATATTACGGATATAACTTTATTCGATAGAAAGTTTACTATCTAGTTAATAATTAAATTAAATATACTTTTTATTCGTAGATCGTATAATAATCTCTTATATAAAACGTTATTAAATACTCCCGTTATATTTAATAATAATAGGTTTATTATCTTTCCCCTCCCGGTTTTATTATAGTTTTATATAATATATATTATATTTATAAAAGTCTTTAACGCGGTTTTTATTAAGCGTTTTTATCTAGCTTTTATTTATTATAATAATAATAATTCGTGTTTCTCTACTATATTATTTAACCTTCTAAAGATAATTACTTCTAGCGCTTTACTAAATATATCGAGGAGTATAATAAATTTATATAACTTCGGCTCTAAATAATCGCCTTTCTTCGATTTTTTAAAAATTATTATATTAATTTTTTTAAAGTACTTTAGATAGTATCTTTATTTAAAATAAACCTAGAATAAATAAATAATAACGTCTATTACTCCCGTTTTTATTATAGTTTTTAGAAATCGGTTCGGGATTCTAGTTATTCCTAATATTTTATTAGTAGTTAAGTATTATATTACTTTATATATTTCTATCCTAATTATTTCCTAGTTTATTTTAACGGGCTCCGGGTACTTTAATCCCTCGATATTATTTAAATTTATTATTAATAGAGGGGGGAATAATACTCTTTATAAAATTTTTATTTTACTCTCGAAATCTTTAGTTTTTCCTCTTTTATTATTTTTAATAACTAGGAATTAAAGAAGTTTTTTAAAATAGTTATTTTTCTCTTTTTTTTATCTCGCGAGTTTTTATACTCCCGCCGGCTTTAGCGAGGCTTTATATATACTCTCCTATTAAAAAAAAAATTCGTTCTTCGAATTATATATATTCTTTTATTATTTATTATATTTAGGGCCTCCTTTATTTAGGTATTTCGATTTTATTCGTAATTTTTTATATATTCTTTTACCTTTAATATAATATTAATATAATAAGAGTTTTAATAAAATTTAGCTCTTTAATATAAACGGGTTTATAAAATTATAAATTTAATAATTTTTTAGAAACCTTTTATTATTTTATTTAAGTATTAATTAATATTTTCTTTATTTTTAAATCTTAATTTCTTTAATATTTAATAAAGGGATTTTACGTCTTATAATATTTCTTTTCGGGTAATATTATCCTTAATCTTCTTTTAGGTATAATAAATATATAATATTACTTTTTTTTATATTTACTCGAATTCCGTTACTATTAATTTATAATCGGAGTTATAATATAAATCTTCGTAGATTATAAAGTTATTTATAACCTAATATACTTCTTTTATAAAAAACGATAAATTAATTATATTTTTTTATCCTCGGGCTTTTTATATAATAAATATTTTTAATAACTTTAGTTTTATTTTCCTCGACTTTATTATCCTTAAGAGATAGTCGGTTATAATATAATATATATATTATTTAATATTATTCTAGTTAGGGTAGTAGAGGTTAATTTTTTTTAAAAAGATATATTCGTCTTCCTCCGTTAATATTTCCTCTAGTAATAATAATATTAACGGATTATTAATCGAGGTATATTATATTAATAATAAATTATATATATTATAAATTTATATCTCTTTATAATAAGGGATTCCTCGATTAATAACCTCCTTCTTTTTAATTTTATTAAATCGAGATTCCTTTTTATTTCTTCGCCCTTTTAATATAATCTTTATAAAATATAAATCGCCTCTATAATAAATTAGCTTTTAATTATTTATATCGATTCTTTTATTTATATAAAAGTATATACGGGTCTCTAGGCCTCCTTTATATATTAAATAGAAATAATTAATATTATTATTATATAGCGCCTAGGTAGTGGGGTTTTAACTAGGCTTTTAAATAATTAAAATATCGATATTTTTAATTTACTCGTTTTAGAGTGATTTTATTATTAGTTTTAATTCATTTTTAATATTATATTATATAACTCTAAATTAGATATTATAATTTATTATATATTAATATTATATCCGTAAATTTCTTATTTATTTCTTAATTACCTAGTAGTATTAATTCTAGCCGGTTTTTATTTAATTAATCGAATATTATTCTTAAAAGGTTATTTATAACTTAAAGAACTATTTACCTAAATATTATTGTTAATTTATTATTTTATCTCGGCCTCTTTATTTTCTTAGATATAATAATAACGTTTTAGACTTTATTAATTATATTTATTATTATTTTCCTTTTCCTCGCGCCCCTAGCCGGTATTAATATAAATTTATTATTAATTAATTATATTTAGGAGTTTAAGGTTATTATTTTTAATAATATTATAAACTACCTAAATTTATTCTTTGATTTTTATTAGATTCGATATATCTTTTTTTACTTAATTAAATATATTTTATTTTAGAATTTATAATATCTAGAGTAAACTATATAGCGCTTTTCCTTCGGGCTTTTAATACTATATTCGTATAATTAATATAGTTTTATATATATTTTATATTTAGGTTAATTTTTATAAATTAGAGTTATATAATCGTACCTCTAATAATTAAAGTATAACCTCGGGTTATTTATTCTCTCCTATTTTTTATATAATAATAATTATTCGCTTTTTAGGAACCCGTCCGTTATTAATTTATTTATTATATCTAGGTCCGGGATCTTAAGAAGGAGTATTAAATACTTTTTTTAATAATTATATTTATCTAGTTTAAGGGCGAACCCTAGTTATTTTATATTTATAATATTTAATCCCGGGTATAGTTACGCTGCGGAATAGGGAAGGGAATCGGTCTTTTTGATTCTATTCCCTTCCCTTCTTTGGGGAAGGGAATTTTTTTTGTACTAATATTTATCCTAATTTTTTGAATTCTCTTCCTCGATTTTCGAAAAAGTCAAAATTCCCTTCCCTGTTCCGCACTATACCGTATAGTTTATAGTTATTTTTTTATAATATCTTTATTACTATTTTTTAATTATTTATATCGACGGCCTCCTTTTTCATATTATATATTATTATTATATAAATCTATTTTAATACTCTCGCCGAGGGGTTAATACTTTTTATTTATTTAATTATTTTCTTTAATTTTGATTTTACCTCTACTATTATATAATATAAAATAAAGTCTTTTTTTATTATTTATTTTACCTTAATAATCGACTCTATTACCGAGTAGGCTCCGTTCTAGAATATTTTAATTAATTAAGAATTAATTATTTTCTAGAGTTATCTCTTAATCTTAATATTATTTATTTTAATTATTAATTATTTCGCCTTCGCGCTAGTCGCTACTATAGGGGGAGGGGGGTTCGTTTCGGCTATATACCTCGATAAAATAAATATATTTCTACGGGTAATATTAGCCTAGTTTTATACTAGTAGCGTAGGTATACTTCTCGCTCTAAATTTTTAAATCTTTTATTTTAATAACTTTATTTATATTAATTAAAATATACGTTCTTCTATTAATTTTTATATATAATTAAGGATTATTCCTAGCGTAATCTATATTAATTATAATTTATAATATATTATCTATTATACCTCCCTATACTTTATATCTTTTATAGTCTTTATTATAATTATTATTAATTCTTCTAATATTTTTATACTTTTTTTATATTCTTTTATTCGATTACCCGTCCCCTTTATTTATTACGATATCTTCGTTATATTAAAATATATCAGTAACCCGCGTTTACCCTTTACCCTAGTATTTCGAGTTTTATTTTTATTATTTTTATTTCTTTTTATCTTAACTGATTTCGTACCCTTAATAGAATTTTCCTCGTCGTATAATACCCGTATTTCAAGATTCTTTTCTAAACGAGTATTCTCGTAGGTTAAGAAAGAGATACTAGATAATATAATATCCTAATTTATTTAAATTTAAAAGAGGAGTATATTAACTATATATAATAAATACTCGAATATTTATAAAAATATTCCTTATTCGTAAATCTTAAGAAATACGAGTTCTTTATTTAATTAATTAAATTTCTAGGGTTTATCGTAAATACCGAAGGTATATTAATAAATATATATAGAATTAAAACGATTTAGTCCTAGCTAAAACTAAAGTCTTTTAATAATATATAAATATTTTTAGGCTTCGTTAAATTTTATCGTCGATTTATTTATCGTTATTCGTAGATAATATATTTATTAACGAGTTTATTAAAAGGTAGTTTAAATAATAAAAGATTTAGTTTATATAAATAATTTAAAGAGACGGAGTAAATATTTTATTTACTTTATAATTTATTTATATATATATTCATTTTTATATACTTTAATCTAGAATTAAAAATTCGGATTAAAATAAATATTTCTAATTTTACCGTAACTACGATTTTAATATAATTATAAAATAATAACGAATAATATCTCGTTATTTTCTAGTCCTATAAAATATAAGATTTAGAAGTTTAATATAAGATTTATAATAAGAAAATCCTCGTAATTATTATAATATTTAAATAATAACGATACTACCTCGAGGGTAAATTAAATAAAATAAAAGATTTAATTAATTATAATAACCTAAAGAGTTTTATAAATATTAAATAAATAAATAATTACTAGGCGCGTTAAGTAATAAAATTTTTATCTTTTAATTTCTTAATTTCGTATTATTCTAGAAAAAGTAATTTAATTAATAATTCTTTATACTATTTTAATTATAAAGACTAGGATAGCTTTTCTAATAATATTTTATTTATATTATAATAAAAGTTATTAAATTTAGAAAGTACTAGTTAAAGCCCTATTTTCGTTATAATATAAAATATATTCGTAAATATAAAATATTTAAATATAGATAATATTTCGCTAGCGTTAAATAATATATCCTTAAATATTATATAAAACTTAATATATATAAAATTTATATTACTAGGGTCGTTAAGGTTTATTATAAAAAAGATATATTCTTTAATAATATATTTATCTAGGCCTAAAGAACTAATACCTAAACGGGAAATTATAAAATATTTAAATAAAATATTTACTTAAATCGATTATAATATAATAAAGGAACTATTTAACTCTATTATTAAAACTATAAATTAAAGACTACTTATTCTACGTATTATTATTAAATTAATAATATTTTATATAACGGTTTATAATACTAAAAGTTTATTAATAATTAAAATAATTCGCGCTTTATAAAAGGATAATTCCTTCTCGTAAATAAGAATCGCCAAAATTATATAAACGGATTACTAGTATTCCGCCGGAGTATAAACTTTAAATTTTATATTAATTTTTAGATATAATAATAAGATTTATATATTTAAAGAAGAATTAGCCCGCGAAGAGTTATTAAAACGATATTATAATAATATCTTAATAAGGTACTTTAGTATTAAAAAGAGAACAAAGTTATTTATTAAAATAAAATTCTAAAGTACTCTTAAGGCTTATATACGAGAATATATTAATATATATAATATATATCAACGAGTTAAAGTATATTAATACTATTTTTATAACGAGATTAATTCTCTACTATATCTTATACTAAGGTCGTAGAAAGAAATTATAATAAATTTTATTACTAGTTTATCTTTAAATAAACGATACGGATATATATATAATACGATCTTTATAATTACAAATAGGTATATAAAAATATTATAATATATCTTAATTATAAAAATAATCGACTCTACGGGGTTAATAAAATTAATATTCGAAGAAATTATCCTAAAGTTTAAAGTTCCTAATAGGATTATATTTAATAAAGATTCTATCTTTACGAGTATATTTTAATTAGAGGTATATTATTTAATAAAAAACGCCTAAATATCGTATTTTATCTATAAACGGATAACTAGATAAAATACTAAGAATTAAATTTTAAAATATTATTTAAGAACCTTTTATTTAAATAAATAATTAATTAAATAGTACTTTTATTTATAATAAAATAAATATACTATAATACATAATACGCGATAATAAAATAGATATTATTTATAATTATATATAGTTGTAATCTATCTCTTAAACCGCGTCTTAAGGGCGAGATATACGGGGGAGAAATACTATCGGTATAAAAAAGAATTCAAAAATTAAATATTTTAAAAGAATACTTAATAAAAGTTTAAACTATCGCGGTCGAGGCGTAAAAATATAATTATAATAAAAGATATAAATCGAAATTATTTAATATAAATAACTTTATATTATTATTAACTAAAAACTTAATATAAAAATAACTAAATAAAAAGCTCTTTTATAAAGTAATTAAATTATTTAAGATTTTAAATATTATCGGAATATAAGTATACCGCCTAGTATTATTAACTAGTTACTAAATTTATAATATTTTCTATATATCGCTTCTAAAACTATATTATTAATAATAAAGTAATATTTCGATTCCTAATATACCTCTACCGGAATTAATAAATAATACGAACGAATAGGAAATAGAAAAATACCGAAAAAGAAGAAAATAAAGGGCGAGGTATTTTATTTTATAAAATAACTAGGATAATTAAAGACCTTTAATAAATAAATTAATATAAATACTTTAAATAATATACTAGAACTACGAGAAATATTCGAAGAGAATACGAAGATAGAAAAAATATAGAAAATAAAGAATAAGAAGAGGAAACGTTATTAATTATTAATTATTATTAAATACTTCTTACTAGTAAACTTCGAGCGAGATATATCTTTACGATTAACGAGGCGCTCGCGGGTAGGCTTATATTTAAAACGGTCAATTTTCTTAATATTAAAACTCGGTTATTTATAAATAAAATCGCGGCCGGGGAGTCGAGTTAAAAAATAAAAATAAGAAATAAAATTAAGAGTAAAATTATTAACTTTACTTTTAACTTCTTCTTTAGAAATTTTATAAAAAGATATTAATTCTTTAAATATATAACGACTTATACTCTTTATACTACTATATTAAAGACGAGGCTTTATAATATCGGAGCGAGTAATAATATTTTTAATTAAAAAAACTTTACGTTTAGATATTATAATTCTTTATATATTATTAAAGAATAAAGTAGAATCGATAATATCGAGATTATTAAAAATAAATATATTAAATTAATCGGTAACGAGATTAGGGCCGGGAGAAAAGTCGTATTTAAAGATATCTCGTATACGTCGTATATAAATCTTATCTTTAAATTTATCGTCGGCTTTATCTTTATTTATCGATTTAAATAAATTATTAAGTTAATATTATATAATTTTATTTTAAAATATATTTATATCCCGGGTAATAATTTCTTCCTTAAAAATTATTAATATAAAAATTATATTTAAACTATATTAATTTTTTAAAATATAAGAAGTATTATTTATACCCTCGACGTTTACAATAAATCGATATGTTAATTATAATATATTCTTCTTTCTTTTAATATTATTATTTTTAGATTTAATCTCCTCAAGAAAGACTATAACGTTTTTCGTATATTTAATAATATATTAACAAAAATATTTATTAGAGCCTCGACGTACTAAACGGTTAAAAAGAGAATTTATAAAGATATAAAATTTAGAAGAAATTTAAATATATTAATATAATTCGGTTTAAGAACGTAGGTAATATATAGAATTATATAAATATTTATTCTTTATATATAGGTATTTTATTATATAGGACGTAATTATCTAGATTTATTTATTTAAAATAACGGAGGTATAAAAATACGAATAAAGATGAGATAAAAGCGGAGCGGGCGGCTATCCTATAAGGAACGAGAGTCGGAGATATAATAAATATCTATATTATCGTTAATATCGTATACTATAAAGATTAAACTAATATATTAAATATTAAAATAATCTAGTTATATATATATTATTAATAAAATAAAGTATAAAATTAATAATTTAAAAATAAAATAAATATTATAATAATATTGATTTTTTTGAAATATAAATAAATACTTTATTTAGAATTAAAATAAGTTATTTTATTTACTTTAATAATTATAAAATTAAAAAAAGAATTTAAAAGAAAAAAAAAAGATTTATTTAAATTATAATATATTAACTATAACTTTATCTATAGAATATATAAATAAGATTTACGACCTCGAAGAAAAGAGGTTAGAGATACGGCCGAGATTATTATAAAATAATAAAAGTTTAAATATAGTATAATTACTAATAATAATATATAAGAGTTTATATATATAGAAGATAATAAGATATTATAAAAGAAGAAAAGATAGAAAATATACGAAGGTTTTATACTTATATTAAGACCGTTACTTATATATATTTACTTTTATAACTAAAGTTCTTTTTAAATAATAAAATAGAATAATTTACTCCGCCGCCGATATTATTAAAACCCTATTAATAGTAAAGATTTATAATTTTCGATAATAATTATAATCTTCTTTCCTTTAATTTTCTCTTTAGATTTTAAGATTTTTATTAAATACTTAATACGATCTACGACTATATAATTACGCCGGTATACGAAACGTACGCGACGGGTTATTAATTTTAAAATATAATTTATTTCTCTCCCTTTTATTTATTAGATTTAGAGGTTTTTTATTAATATATTATTATTATAAATCTAGGAGATTAATAGAATTAGGTAGGAAGTATAAATATTATATATATATCCTATTTAATTCGGACTCTCTTATATTATAATTTTTATTTAAAAATAATAAAGTATTAAATTAATATATATTAATTTCAAGAGCGAAACCTCTAAAAGGGGAGGTATTTATTATATTATATTAAAACCAACTTTATAATAACTACTAAATATAATATATAAATTCTATAAAAGAAATATATAGTGTAATTCATCGGTAAATCTTAAAAGTGAATATTAATATACTTTAAACGTTATTAACCCTATTAGAAAATCGTTTATAAATTTATATTAAAACTCTATATTAAATACAGACCCGAGGTTTAGTAGGATTAATAAATCGGGGCTTCGGGTAGTAAATTAGAGTTCCGGGAAAATTACTTTTAATAAATAATATTAACTATTAATAGGTTTAATAGGTTCCGTAACTCGATAAATCGTTAATAATTTAAATATTAGACGAATAGACCTATTAGATACCCTATAATATATATATTTATATACGTATTAGTATACGTTATAATATGGGTTATAATATAAATTATAATATACCCTATAATATACGTAATAGCGTACGCAGTTTACGTATATTATTAAATAGTATATAAATAGTATATATAAAGGTATTTTAAATAGTATATAATATACGCCCCCCGTAGTAGTTTCTAAAATATTAGACGAAAGCCCCCTATAGTATACGTAATTATAGTATACGCCAAGGCATGCGCCAAGGTATGCGCCATGATATACGATATACTATAGTATTTATATACGCGCTTTCTCTAGATATATCCGAGTGACGCCCCCGCGAGAATTTTCGTTAAAACTTATTATTCCGGGCCCGGTAGATCGCTAGCGTTAATAGTTATCGCTAAGGGTTACTACCGTTAATAGCGACGATTATAGAACTTTATTTATTTTAGCCCTATTATAGGGCTGAGTTATTATTAATATATTAATAATATATATAAATTACTAAAGTTACTAATCCGGCTAAAATTAACCCGGAGTTATTAAATTTATTAAAAGTAATTTACCTAGACTCTTAATTTATTAAATTTATTAATAAAATATTAATAACTTTATTCGTAAATTAAAACTACTAGTAATATCCTATTTATAATTAAAGTTAAAAAACTTATTAATAGGATATTACTAACTTTATCCGTAATTTAAAATTATTAATAGAACGTTACTAGCCCTATCCGCGCGGTCGATAACTAGGGTTTTAATAGGAGTTTTTGAAATTTACCGATATTATATTATTTATATTATAGTATTATATTATAGTTTCTAGTACTTTAGAGTTCTTTTTAGAAATAAAAGACTCGGAGCCCTCGCTTTAACTCTTTAAAGATTAATTCTATTATTTAAATATAAAGATTATTTTTCCTATTAAGATTTTATATTTACTTTTCTATTATTATAAATACCCTAGGTATTATAATTTAATATAATAATTATAATAAAAATTATAAAAAATATAGAATATAAGAAAATATAATAAATAATATATCGCGGGTTATAATTAATATAAATCGCGCTAGGAATAATCTTTAATTATATATAAGAATTAATAGAAGAGTATATAGTTTAAAAAATCTAAATAAAATTACTAAAATAAAAGATCTAAAAATTTAAAGCGAGGAGTATATTTATATTATTAATATAAAACTAGGTTAATATTACCCGTAGAAATATATTTATTTTATTATAATATATAATCGAAGCGAACTCCCCTTCTCCTATAATAATAATTAACGCGAAAACAAAGTAATTAATAATTAGAATAAATAATATTAAGATTAAAGGATAATTTAAGAAAATAATTAATTTATAATTAATTAAAATATCCTAAAATAAAGTTTATTTAATAAAGGAGTCGATTATCGGAGTAAAATAAATAATAAAAAGAGACTTCGGTTTATATTATATAATAATAGAGGTAAGGTAAAAGTTAGAGAAAATAATTAAATAAATAAAAAGCTTTAATACCTCGATAAGAATATTAAGATAAATTTATATAATAATAATATACTACGTAAAGAAGGAGGCCGTCGATATAAATAATTAAAAAAAAATTATAAACTATACCTAGGATTTTATATTATAAATATAAAATAACTAAAATTCGTTTCTAAATTAAATAAATACGATCGTAAAAAAAAGTATTTAATACTTTTTTTTAAAATCTTAAATCTTAAATCTAGATACGATAAATAATTTAATAAATTAATTTATATATTTACTCTAATAAAACTACTTTATTAATAAGGGAGTTCCGTGAATACTTTTTTAATAAAGTTACTAGCGGCGCCTATTATTTATTAAAGAAACCTCGTCGATTAAAAATTTTAATTTATCGATAATTTATTTCATCTTTTTACTAGTTAATAGCCGATAATTATAATTATTTTAAAATATTATTTATCCTTCCCTTCGTTTCTCTTTTATTTTAACTTTAGATTTTATTTACCTACTTTATAAATTTATAGGCCACTTTATTATAAATTTATGAAGTAATCGATATCTACGGCTTTTTAACTAGTAGTTTCTTTTTTTTCTTCCTCTTTTTTATAGGCCTAGGTATATCGCTAGGTCCTAGTAGTAATTTAAATTATATTAACTATTTTTTAATAAAAGAGAATTAGCTAAATTATCCCGTTTTTATTATTTACTATATAATTATATATATATTTTAAGCCTATATTAATATCTTCTTAAAGTTATATATATATATTTATTTTATTAACTCCGTTTTATCCCTAGTTAATTCCGGGTAAAATAATAATATATACTTTATACTTTATTTCCTTTATTTATACTAGTAACTAGCGCTACGGACTATAAATATCTTTATTCGGTATAAGAATTTATTTAATCCGATTTTACTATATTTTAATTATATTATTATAAAGTTTTTAAACTTTTTTAATTAATTATAATAATCGAATCGATCCCCGAATAAATCTCTCTTTTAAGCCGGGTTAATAGTTTATATAAAAATTATTATTTTATAACTCTCTTATTTATTTAGTTATTATTAACGGGCCTAGTTTTTTACCCTCTAATTAATAACCTTAATATCCTAGTATTCTTCGATATTTTTAATTAGGTTTATCTAGTCTTTTCTCCTCTTTATAGTTATAATTATTTTATATTATTCTTTAAATCCTAGAGCGCGAAGTACCTAGGCTTTTTTTATTATTATTAATATCGGAGGTATTTATTATTATCTACCTCCTCTACGTTAAAGTTTATTCTAGATTCGTATATTTTTTATAATTATAATTAAATAAGTCCCTCGATTAATTTAATATCGTATTACTAGGTAATTTAATTAAAGATTAATTAGCGCGATTACTAATTTAGTTTTAAATATTAGAATTAGGGTAGTTTTAAATACTTTTAAAACCGTCCTAAAATAGTTATTCTAAATAATTATTAATTTCTTTATATATCTCTTTATAACCTCCGTTATTCTTTTTAATTAATATTATATCTATAATACCTAAGGCCGCTAGCGTAGAGCTAGCGGCTTAGTAATAATATAAAAGACGTAAAGTAGTTACGAGGTTTATTGTTAAATAGTTTTTAAATCCTAGATTTAATAATAGAATTAATCTCCAAGGATTCTAATAATACGGGGGAATATTAACTCGATATAAAATTACTAAGAATTAAAACCCCGCGATACTAAGACTAGAACCCCGTATCGATAAATAATAATATTATAGAGGTAGCGTGGCGTAGGTATATATAATATACTAGCGCCTTTAGCGGGGCGTAGGCGTATATAATATACTATTACTTTATAATATCGGAGTTATAAATATTAATATTAATTTAACTATTATATTATATATTATTTTATATTTCGCGAAGGTAGCGCCTTATATCGAATTAACTAAATACTTTATAGCGCGGCTTTAATTAATCGCCCTAATTTTAATTTAAGTTGAATATAATTCTTATTTTAACTTTAAATTAATTTATAGTCTTAAGACTTTAATATTTATTTTAGATTCGATAATTACGTTTTTAAAATTTATTATTATTTCTATATTAAACTTCTTCGGCGTTCGAGATATATAGATTAACTCGTACTTCTAGAGGGTAAATAATACTCTATAAATAATTATTTATTTTAAATAAATATTATAGGCCCGTTTTAGATTCGTATAATTCTTTTTTATATTCTCGCTATAAGCGAGTAAGTAAATATCGTTTATAAACCTCCGACCTATATTAATAAGTTTATTTTAATATACTCTTTAATTAATAGTATATTAAAGAATAGAAAGAGTACCGGTAAAATATGTAATTTTTATAGAATACCCGTTATTACCTCCTCTATTATACTCGTTCTTTTTTTAAATATTATAGATATAATTTTATTCGATAGAAAATTTATTATCTAGTTAACGATTAGGTTAGGTATATCTTTTATTTATAAATCGTATATTAGTCTTTTATATAAGATATTATTAAACGCTCCCGTTATATCTAGTAATAATAAGTTTACTATCTTTCTCCTCCCGTTTTTACTATAGTTTTATATAGTATATACTATATTTATAAGAGTCTTTAGCGCGGTTTTTATTAAATACTTTTATTTAACTTCTATTTATTATAGTAATAATAGTTTATACTCCTCTACTATATTATTTAATCTTTTAGAGATAATTACTTTAAGCGCTTTATTAAATATATCGAGGAGTATAATAAATTTATATAATTTTAACTTTAAATAGTCCCCTTTCTTCGATTTCTTAAGAATTATTATATTAGTTTTTTTAAAGTATTTTAGGTAATATCCTTATCTAAAGTAGACCTAGAATAAATAAAGAATAATATTTATTACTTCCGTTTTTATTATAATTTTTAAAAATCGATTCGGGATTTTAATTACCCCTAATACTTTATCGGTAACTAGGTATCATATTATCTTATATATTTTTATTTTAATTATTTCCTAGTTTATTTTAATAAGGTTTAAATATTTTATTTTATTAATATTACTTAAATCTATTATCGGTAGAGGGGAAAAAAATACTCTTTATAAAAATTTTATTTTATTTTTAAAGTCTCTAGTTTTACCTCCTGTATTATTTTTAATAACTAGGAATTAAAAAAGTTTTTTAAAATAATTATATTTTTTCTTTCTTTATGTTACGAGTTTTTATATTCCCGTCGACTTTAATAAAACTTTATATATACTCTCTCGTTAAAAGAATATTTTCGTTCTTCGAATTATATATATCTTTTTATTATTTATTATATTTAAGGCCTCTTTTATTTAGGTATTTCGTTTTTATTATAATATAAACTAGTATTTTTATAAAGTAGTAAAAGCTTGGTTCTATCCTCTATAAATTATATATATATAAGGTACTCGTATTAACTATATATAACCTAGTCTATTAAGATATAATAGTAATAATAGTAGGTACTATAATAATATCCCTATAAACGAATAAAAAAGTAGACGTCCTCGTCGCTTAAATAAAGAGGGGTATTATATATTTTAAAGTAGAGATTCAAATAAGATATTATACGTTATCAAAGTAAAGTCCCCAAATATTATATACTAGCGAAGTACTAGGGAAGGTGCTATACTAGTAAAGAATATAATAATAATAAATAATATTAATACCTACGGGGCGGTATACGAACTTAGTCTAGAATATTAATATTAAATACGTCGCTAATACTGTACTACGACACTATAAGGCTATATTATAGTTATATGACAGTTACGAGACGTTAGTATATTTTATAATTATATAAGTTGTACGTAGCTATAGGACGGTCATATAATTATTATTAAAAAATATAACTAGTTAGTTAGTAACTAATATAGAGTTTATAACGGTTATATGACGGCTACTATAGTTATATATAGTTATAGTTTGGGTCTGGTTATATACGTAATCTATAACCAATTTTTATAGTATGAATTATACCGTAGTAAATATACTAAATACTATACCATAGTTATAGATATTATAGATATACGATATCCTAAAAGTATTCTAGTAGATACTCGATATTATCGTCCTTTATTTACTCCTAATCTTTTTACTACTCGCTATCTTTATCGACTTTAATAAAGTAGAGCTACGGACTACCTTATTCTAATATATTTATACTATAGATTATTATCCCTTTATTAATATAATAGACTAATAAATTAACCACGCGATCGACGATATTTAATGAGCGTAGAGGCTTAAATATAATAAAATAGTAACGGCTCCGCTAGTAAATATAAATAAAGACCTATACCACGCGTAGCTTTTACTCTTAGATCTATATATCGATAAGTATTTCATAATATTAATTTTCGTAGAAGTATTAAATATACCTATATATATTCATTAATCTTTAGGATATACCGAGTACCTATTATATCTATATATCCTACGCGGTTATACTATTTCAACCGTTTTATCCCGAAATCTATGATACTACCGAGCCTATAGTCTCTCTAGTAGGCTAGGCGCAGGGCTTATATAAAATAATAATCGTAGAGAAACTTTAAAAGAACTATAAATACTAGAATACGGTAAGGTTTATATACTAGGCGATATCCCGCTAGAGAGGGGGATATATTATAGTAGTTATTATTAAATTAAATACGATTTTTATTATTATCTTTATCTTTATCGGTTTTATACTTTTTTTATTTAGATACTAGTAAGAAGTTATTAACTAAAAAAGAATATATTAATTCTAGTACCTTAAGACTATCTATTATATCGGGATATTTATAGTCCTATATACTTATTAGACCTAGGCGGAGAGACTATCGTAGTATATCCCTAACGAAGAGATAGTTCATTAGATTAACCGGTATTATATTATCTACTAGACCTTTAAAGAACCTAATATAGTAGTATTAATAAGATCCTTAGATAGAGTAAATATAGTAGGAACGAAATCTTCTATAGGAGCGAAAACTATAGGAGCGAAAATTATAAAATTTAAGATTTACTTATATTTTAATTCCCCTACTAATATATTATAATTTATAGTAATTGTATATTCCTTTACTATATCTGTAAGGTATAGACCGGTATAGATATTTAATAGATTTAATAACTTTTTATATTTTCTTTGGGCTTTATTAACCTAGTCGCCTAATTTAAATTCTATAACCTCGGATATAATACCTACTATATTAGTTTTAGAGTTAGATATATTATCGAATAAATCTATTATTTATATAGGTATATTATCGGTTTAAGCCTAGTCTTGGTCCTAGTCCTAGTCCCGGCTTTAGGTTAAATCGGCGTATAGAATAAACTTTTAAATATATTTACGAGTATTTATAACTTTCTCTTTAACTATAGCTGGCTCGGTGAATCGATAACTATTAACTACCGTATTAGATTTAACGATAATAGTTAATACGTAAATAACTATATATATAGCCGGTAGGTAGTAAGAACGGAATATCTTTTCTATAATCTATAAGAATAGTAGTTTATATTAAGTAGTCTTTAAATAGTAGTATAGAATAAAAGGAGTTAAGATCGTAGCTCTACCTACTTCGGATAAGAACTATAATTTAATATAGAAGACGGGAGACTAGATATACGGCTAACTATAAAGATAAGAGAAAGACTAAAATACTTTAAAGTATATATTAACTCTATATTTAGTTAAAATCGTATTAATAAATAAACTTTAGATAATTCGCCCTAAGCCTTACTATTTAAAGTAAGGTATATTATATATATAAGTTAGTATAAAATCTAGGGATAGTATAAATCTTATATATAATAATTCCTTAAGCCGGAGTCCTAGGCTACGGAGGTATTACTATTATTTTACACTTTTTATTTAATTAATAAACTCCCTTACTTCGATAATATCGAAATAATACCGGTTATATATAACGATATTATAGGATAAATCACCTTTATTATCCTTAGGATAATAGTACCCTCGATAGTTATAATTCGTAGTATATTTTATAAAGCCTAGTCGGTCGCAGAATTAGTACTACCTTAAAGATAAATAGTCTTTCAGGTTTATAAAAGTAAAAATAGATACTCTTTTAAATTTATAGAAATAGGAAATAAATAACCGTTCGGTCTTATAAAAATAGGAAATAGGAAAAAGGATAATTACTAAATAGAATCTAGCTAATATATTTATAATATCCGTTTATTAAAGTATATCCCCTAAGAACACTATAGTAAATATATATATAAACTTATCCTAATTATTAATATTAAGAATTATACTTGAATCGAGTTTCTATATAGGCGCCGTAAAAGTGTTAATAACGTCCGTTATATTAGCTCTATAGGGTTTTAGGCTAAATATAAATATATTCGCCGTTTTACGGCGTTCGATAAATCCTAAAGTAATAGGGGTCCAATAGAAGGCCTTAAATACTCGGTATATATTTCTATATACACCGAAATCATCGATGAATTATAGTAGCGGTAAGGAAATAACGTCTACCTCGGAATTAAAACAGGATTCTAGGTAGTTTCGATTATATTATATAATTTCTAGCTCACTCCGAATTAGGTATACTCTATAAATTAATTTAATTATCTACTTTTGGATATTAATAATCCTCCGGATATATAGCTAGTTATTCGAAAATATTTACTCTATATTAATACTAGTACCGATACTAGTTCTAGTTCCAACGTCCTCGGATATACTACTACTAGTATCCTCGGTATTTTAGTTATTATAATCGCGATCCAAATAAATACCCTAATAACTAATGATCCTTTTAGAGGTAATCTCGATAATATAGTCTTTAAATAAATACCTCTCATAAGGGAACCGCGGTAGTTCTATTATAAAATTATAATATTACTACCGTAGAAACCCAAATAATATAATTACTTTTATAGATACTATAACTTGACTAATACCGATAATTATTTCCGTAGTACGATATTCCCGACTAATAAAGATAACTCGATTAAGTAAATATAATTCATTATTTAAATCAAAGTTAACTATATCTCTAGGAATTATAAATTTATAATATCGGTCGTAAATAATATTACTTAATATTATCCGGATTAAGGAGCCCTAGGCACGGGAATATTAAAATTAAAAAGATTCGTCTATATAATAAATTATACCGAAGAATATTTATTTGTATAGATTAGTAGTAGAAAGGATATTCTTAACTAGGTCTATTAAATTATATTAATAAATCTATAACTAACGCTTAATAAAAATAGAAGACTTTTCGCTAGCTATAAAAGAAGGTTATTTTTAAATTAAAATAATAAAGGGCTTTCTTATTAACTTTAAGAAAAATAAATATTTATATACTTTACTCTTTAGAGTATCTAGCTTTCTTAGGAGTTATAGATTAATATTAGGTATTATAAATTACATAACTTCCCGTAATCGGACGTAATCCTATTTTAAGATACCGGCTTTCTTATACTAAAGTCCTAGGGCCAGTATTTATAATACGATATATACACTATTTATACTAGTAATAATCTTATAGGATAGGGCTTCCGACGGTATTAAATCCTAAACTAGTATTAAATCCTAAGAAAGTATTAGGCCCTACGCTAGTACTAACTCCTAAAATAGTATTAAGGCCTAGGATAGCGAATATATAGATAATTACGAAGATACTAGTCCTAAAGATAACTAAATAGAAATTATTAATACTAATCTAGCGGATACTATAAATACTAGTCTATTAATATCCTTATCTTCTAAAGAATCTAGATCGATAAATAAATTATATATATAGACTTCCTCTATCTCTAGATTTAATAGTAATTAAATATCTAGTACCTAAATACTTTTAGTAAATATCCTAGCCATAATTATTTACGGTAATAGGTATTTATAATATCGTAGAGATTCGCTAATTCCTTATTATCCTTATCGTCCTTATTCTAATTATCGATATTATTAGTAATACTAGATATTAATTCATTATTGTATAACTTAGATCCTAGGGAACTACTACTAGGTATATTTAACTACCTTACTCACTATTCTATATAACTTAAAGGATTAATATTCCTAGGAGCCATTATAAATATAGTATAAAAAACTACTCGTAGGAGACTAGGTAGACTTAAATAAATAAAGTAAACTAAAGATAATAAAGAATAAATATGGATCTAGTAATTATATAAACCGTAGTAGGTATACCTATTTCTATATAAAGCACGCTTATAAATTAGAATAATAAGGAAGATACTATACCTTATTTTCTACTATTTCTACTTTATATAACTATAAAAATCAGGAAAGAGCTTTATACCGAGGTACGATAATACGGAATTTACCGCCTATTATAGTATGGTTATATTCGTAAATTTTCGTCCTCTAGGTAGTACTTCGGTGTTATAGAACCCGAGCCACTATACCTAGTATAACTATACCGTAATAACTCTTCTAGATTAATTAATTAAATAACCCTACTATATCTATTAAAAATTAATATATAAAATATAGTAATATTCTAAAATATATTAATTAAATATCATGGTTCTTAATTTAGTATAGAGTTACTTCTAAATTAGTTTCAATTATATAAAATAACTAAAAGAATAGTAAAGAATTATAACTTAATCGTATATATTTATATTTATATCTTTCTAATATATGAAAAATATACTAATATTCTAGAGTATTCAACTATTAAGTTTTAGTATATTATTACTTCTAGTTCAGGTTAAATTATATATAATAATTTAGAAATTAGTAAATAAGTAAGAGTTATTCGTATATATCTATATCTATATCTTTCTAATATATATATCAAAATGAATAAGATATTATTAATATATGAATCTATAGATATATTAATAATAGTATTAATAATATTTATTTAACTATCTTAATTACGCTGCGGAACAGGGAAGGGAATTTTGACTTTTTCGAAAATCGAGGAAGGGAATTCAAAAAATTAGGATAAATATTAATACAAAAAAAATTCCCTTCCCTAAAGAAGGGAAGGGAATAGAGTCAAAAAGGCCGATTCCCTTCCCTATTCCGCAGCGTAATCTTAATATTCAATTTTAATTATTAATAAATAGTATATAGAGATATTTATTTTTTAGATATTATAAACTTATAGAACTAACCTTAATATATATATTTATAATTAAGAATTTGTTATTAGGATTTATATTTATAGAATTATTAACTTAATAGGCTCTAGTACTAGCTTTTAGCGTAGTTCGGTATAACGGCGCTAGCGGTTAAAGACTTCCTTGTACTATATATTTTCAGTGCCTTATATTTATACCTATTATACCACTAACTCTACTATAGGCCTAGGGGAGGTTAGGTCTAGTAGTAGAGGTAGTCCTATATCTTTCTTTAATTAATTCGATTCTCCTTTAATATCTTAATACGAATTTTATATTATTCTTTTAACGAGTCTTTCTTTTTATTAAAAATAATACGTCTTAAAATATCCTAAAATTAGAGAGCCTAAACACTACCCATAACTCTATCGCTAGTATATAAATTATCTCGCGACTATCTAGTAAATACTACGAAAGATAATATTTATAGTAAATATAGGAAGTGTAATATAAATACTAATACCGGACCTAATAAAAATAAGCCTCTAAGTCTAGTTATTATTAATCGTCTAGTCTCTTAACTATATACTTTAAAACTAATTATTATTATTCTATATAATCTAAATTAAAAAAGAAAAAGTAACTAGTTATTATACCTACCCCTTTAGTTATATAGCTAGTTAAATCTCTTCCTTCTAAACTCCTATTAAAGGGCCTCCCCCGTAAAAACACGCCTATAGTTCCTTCGATTCAAAATACCGAGTAATCTACATTATTATTTAGTAAGCCTATACTATTAGTAAATTAATATACTCCGTTAACTACGTATACCTAAACTCCGCCTTCGACGCATAGATATATATTAGTGGATTTTTAGAAGTATAGTTCTACGACTATAATACCTATAAAATCTATATAGAAAGGCTCGAAATCTGCTTAAATATCTATACTTCGGTATTCTATATTATTAGAGACGCTACGTAATATATAATCCTAATCTTAATTAAGATTATTTAAAATAGTAGTTAAATCCGAGAAAAAGACTTTATCGGAAGTTAACCTCTTAACTCGTCGATACTTCTTAATAATATTCTCCTATAATAATACTACGTTAATAATAGAAGCTATATTCCCTAGTATAAATAAAGACTATTCTATATATAAAGAGGCTTTAAAACATATATAAGGATCTTTTAAAATAAATCCCTACTACTATTTAATACTTTTTCTATTTCCCTAAAAATTATACTTTATACTTTTTTATTCTTATCTAATATAAGTGGACAGACTTAGAAGAACCGAATCCTAGGCGCTATACTATAATAGATTAATACGTATATAGAAGTCTATGATTAAGAAAATATAATATTAATAAGGTCTATATAGCCGCTCCGTCGAATTATGATTTAGAATTTCGAGATTCATTAACTTGAATCTATATTTAGAGTAGGTAGTTTATTTAAACTCTATTAACTATATATTTATTTTAACTAATAACTTAATTAGTTTAGAGTCGATACCGTAAATTTCAATCTTTATATTAAGCCTAGATTAATATAGCTACGGTATAAACTTTATTATTCGACTTATTATAATTATATAAAGTTAATAGTCGTTTTCTAGTTATATTTAGTTAATTAATAGTATATACTAGATTTACCGACCTAGCTTAAATAAATCCGCTTAACCAAGATCTTACTAGTTATACGCGCGGCCGTTTATTAAATATTTTCGATAATCTCTATCTTAAAGAGTAATTCAAGGAGTTATCGATTAATAATTTTCCTACTTTAATAACCTAGCACGTCAAAAATAAACGTAATACAATAGTTAATATTAATAACGATTCGGATATATTATTAAATAATAATATCTCTATACCTAGAGTTTAGGTATTTAGAAAAGGTAAAGATAAAATATAAGTAAAGATATAAGTATAGGATATAAAACTAGAGTAGGATTAGGATCTAGGTTTAATAGATAAGTAAGGATAATTAATAATTTCGGATAATAATAATAGTCTAATAATAATTAATAATAAAGAGCCGGTAAGGTAGCTTTTTACTTCTAGTACTATATTAAAGTAAGTTTACGGCTAAATTTTAATATAGCGGGGCTCTTCTACTATATAATTATAAATCAAATATAATTAAATACTCGATATAGCGTAGTTATATATAGTCTCTATTTATTACTAAATCTTACCGTCCTATCTATTTAAAATTATACTCTTACGCTTTTACTTCTACCTTTACTTTTACTTTATATCTATATTCCTAGTCTATTTCTTCGACCTATTTATCTATTTTTACTTTTATCTATATTTCCGTTTAAGTATCTAAAGTTTCTATACTTTTACTTCTACTTCTACTTCTACTTCTACTTCTACTTCTATTTCTACGTACTTTTTACTTCCGTCCAAATATTAAAGTTCCCTTACTATATACTTTTACTATATACTTTTACTATCTATTATATACTTCTATTATTAAAGTTCCTTTACTATCTATTATTTACTATCTACTTTACTTCTACTATATACTTCTACTATTATTTATAAATATATAACCGTTATATAATAGTTATATACTGGTAGCGCTATATAAATAATAACTCTTCCAATTTATAAAATACATAACGGTTATATAATAGTCATATACTGGTAGCGTTATCTGAATAATAACTAAGATTATATAATTATTATATTATAGTCGTATACTTATAGTACTACTAACGATAATTACTAGAACTATATAATAGTCGCGCGACGAATATATCTCCGTAGGACGACCGTTTATAGTCCTGTGATAATTATATAATAGTCATAGGACAAAGGAGCCAGCTCGTATAGTATTAACGAGGTCGTAAAATAGAGGTTATTAATTACTACTAGATAAGTACTAACTCTTTATTATATTCCTTAACGAATTTGATAACGTTATTAAATTATTTAATATTCCTCTATTTATTTTATTCTAGACTATAATCTTTTTATTTAAATAAATATTCTATTACTAGGCCCCGGCCTTTACGTATAATATATTTATTAAAAAACCTCTCGATCTCGAAGGATTTATAATAGTTTATATCGTTATCGACGAAGACGATAAAGGGCTTTATCGGTCGAGGATATTAAAAAAAATTATTATTTAATAATAGAGCGGGTTTAAATTATACTATTATAAATACTAGATAAATCCGCTAGTACTCCGGGAGGTTTAGTCGGTAGATAAATCGGCCGACTTTATTAATAACCTCGAAGAGACTTATATACTACTATATTAATTTTTTAGTAACGCTAGTCGTAGTTATAATAAATATATTATAGTCTTTATATAATTATAATAGTACCTAATTACCGACTCTTAAGAATATTAATTAGTAATAACGATTATAATAAAATTTACTTAATATTTAAACGAAGGTAATAATATCGTTTATTAAAATATAGGCGGTAAAGTAATTAATTAAAGATATCGATTTTAATAAATTTATAAACTAGTTTAATATAAAGTTATATATTACTTCGTTCGGTATAAGGATATTTAAAGATAATATTAAATTATTTAGAACTACTTAGAGTCGCCTAAATATTTTAGGTTATATCGAAGACTTATCGAGACTATAAATATAAAAGCGGAGTATTATCTTAATAGTTTAATTAGTATATTTACTACTACTATTAATCTATAGGTAATAGGCGGTCGAGTATAGTAAATTAATACCGAGTTATTTAAATAGTACTATTTATAACTCTAATAAGAATTTTCTATCTCTATTAAAAATTAAGACCTTTAGTAGGCCCTAGTCGGCGACGTTAAAGCGGTTAAAAAATACTTTCGCCTAGTCGGCGGTAGCGTAGGTCGATTCTCCTAGTATAAATATAACTCGCTTAGTAAATATATAAGTTATTAATATAATAGTATTATAATCTTATTTAGATAGTAGTAAAGTTAGGATAAAATTAATAATTAAAGTATAAAAGAGTACCGGCGGTATCTAGATAAATTATAAAAATCCGTAAAATTAGTATCGACGGGTTTATAAAACTAAATACTCGGGATAATATCGAATATACTTTTTTAGTAAGTAAATAAAGTTATAAATATACTATAACGAAGTTATAATTTTATAGTAGCGCTAGAAATCTAGGTAGCCTTTATTATATACTATAATTAAAATATCCTTAACGATATTAGATAGGAGATATAGTTTATAGTATTTAGTAAATTTATTAATATAGTAAATTAAGCCGGGATATCGCTCGTATAGCTCGGAGCTAATATTTAATATATTCGTCGTTTTAGTATTAATACCTAGTAGGGCTAGCTAGGGTATTTCTAGTTAAAATTAAAATTAAAAATCTACCTCCGTAGTAAAGAAACGTCTAGTACGAATAAAAAGTAAGGATATAACGTCTTTATTAAGTTTCTTATTATTATTAATTTATTTAGAGATTTTATTTTAATAGTTATTATTTTTATACCCGTTTATAACTCGGTTATAAAAGTTACCCGATATCTCGATAAATAATATAATATATAAAACGTTAAGCTCGGAGTAGTCGGGCTCGCTAGATTAATTATAGTTTAAACTAGTAAACTTTAATAGCGCGTTAAAGATAATATACTCTTTATTAGATTTATAACGGACGTTAAATTAAAATTATCGAAGGAATTAAAAAACTCTAATTAACCTAATATTTATATATATCGTTAACGTTATAGAGACGATAGACTTTTATTTTATTATATAAATTACGGAGTAGTCGGTCTAAATAACGACGATATACTTCGAGGATTCTATAAAGTATTTTATCTTTTTAATTACCTAAATAAAATTTATTATCTCGAGTTCGGTAGGCTAGTAATTTACTTCGGTAGTAATTAAAAAGTATAATAAGAATATAATAAACTAGATAATACTACGAGCTAACTATCTACTTTTAGAAAATACGGTATTAGGAATTATAATAACTTTAGGAACTATAATACCTCTTTTAATATAAAAAACTACCGCGCCGAAACTAAATTCCTTCAAAGTATCGAGATTAATCTATAGTACCTCTTCGGGATCGAAATAGACTAAGATTAATAATATCGATAACGTAGATTAGAGCGCTAGAAATAACTCTAACTCTATTAAAGTTACTTCGGTAAATTTTATATAAAATAAATAAACTTTATAGAGGTTACTCTTAATTAATATTTTCTTTAATAAACGTATTTTTAGATACTATAATAATCTAGTAAACTAGGCGTAGAAATAAATATAATTATATAAATACTCTATTAAACCTAGGTAGTACTCTAACTCGCCGAGGGTTTTTAAATATTATAAACTAGCGATAATATATAACTTCTCCTCTAACGTAGTAAAATTAAATGAATTAACTTTTTAGCCGAGAAATAAAATATCGAGGTAATTTAGAAAAGTTTTATTAAAATTAATAAATATACCTACTTCTATAAATAAAATAAATAATATACGAAAATTAACGAGATATTCTAGTAGAGATTTCGAGTTATAAATAATATCGTCGATATAAATATATATACTAGCCTTAATAGGCCTCAAGATTCTATTAATTTAATATTATATATAAACTATAGAGTTTATATAACTTATAATTAATATATTAAAAGTCTCTTAACCTCGGTATATTACTACCGTTAATATATAATAATAGATTTAATATACGCGCTATTAATAGAAGAATAATATTATATCTAGTAAAAATATATATATATAATATAGTAAATATATTATAATATTAACTTAAAGAGGGACTAGGTAAATATTAAAAAAAATTAACTCGTTAAAGCTACGTATATTAACTACGGCGCGGTCTTTATATTTATTATTAAATAATATCTTCTATACTATAAAAATAAAGTAATTAAACGGGGTTATTTAAATAATCTATTCTAAACGACCCTATTTATATAACTCGTCGAACGTCCGATCGACGACGTCTTTATCTCGTAGGCCGAGCGGATAGACTTTAACTTTACTATTAACGCGGTCTTATTAATTATCGCGGAGTAATAACTTTATTTAATTATTTTTAAAGATATAAATAAAGCCTTAATCTATCTAAAGACTAGGGAACTCGTCGATAAATATAATAAATACTTTAGTAGTTAGTTAATCTCTATAAATTATAATACTATTAATAAATTTAGTTTCTATTACTATAATAGAATTTATATTAATAAACGAGGGTATCGATCCTAGGTTTACTTAATTTATCGTAATTATAACTACTATAATAGTAGTAGTAGTAGTTACTATAATAATAAACTTCTTAAACTAATTCCTTAGAGGTATTTTAACGAGGTTAATTTTATTAACTTAAAAGTAATTTTCATAATTAACTTTAGAAACTGAATTAAGGCGTAGTTTATATAGAATTTCGACGGGCTAGTCCGATTCATTCTTAATAAATATAACTATTATCTCCTAGTTAACGAGGTAAGCGAATAGCGAAAAATTAATTTATATAATAAATTTAAATAAGAAGTCGCGGTCCTTAGGGAGATTAAGTTTAATCGTTATAATTAAAATTAATATTATAACTTCGCTATATGTTAGAATAACTATAGTATATTTAATATAAATATATCGGCGGATATATTCACCTCGTTAATATAAATTAATTTCGATAATAACGTTATAGTTATTAATATATACGGACTTTTTAATAATATTAATAATAATACCCTTAAATAAGATAATATTATTACTAATTAGTATTTTAACTCGGAGATTATCGACTAGGTAGACTTCTCGCTTAATATATATTAATATCTCCTTTCTATTATTATCTATACCGGGGAAGTATATTAATAATATAATATACTCGTTTATTTTATATTTAGATATATTAACTCCGCGGACTCGAAGAGGTAAGATTATTTTCGAAACTTTTAAATTTAATTACTCTAATTTAATCTAAACTCTATTAACTAAATTAATTTTATAACTAATATTTAAATATATACCGGTAGCGTTATTAATAAAGTCTAGTATAATTTAAATTTCGGCGTAGTTAAAGTTTCGAAAAATATAACTAGAACCTACGTTAATAACTAGTATTTAAGATTTAATAATTAGTAGTATAATCCTAAATAAAAACGAAGATACTTTAATAACTATTTAAATTAAGGTTATCGATTTAAACGGCGAAGTTTAATAAATATTATAATAATTAAATTCTATTAACTTTACTAACTTTATTAGGTCTTCTAACTCTATTATTTTAATAAAATCTTTAAATTTTACTAGCTTTACTTCGTAGTTAATATATATATATTAATAAAGTTTCGACTTTAAAGTAAAAAACTCGCGGTAATATTAATAATAAATCTTTATATTAACGAAGCCTACGAATAATTTAAATTAATCGCTAGGCTCGATAATATTATTATAATAAAGTTTATAACCTTAGTTATCCTACCTAATATATTAATAAAAAGGGTTATATAAATAGGAATTTTACTCTAGTATATAAATATTAGAATAATAAATAGTATTATCTAGCTAATACTCTTATTAAGGTTACTATAATACGTCCTAATTTTTACTACTAATAGTTTAATAAGTAGTTATTTTAAATCGGTAATTATTACTCTATTATTATTAAAAACTTTGAGGACTACTTCGGTAGTTTTAGTACCCTCGGTTTTTTTTTTTAAAAAACCACTAGTAACCTAGTCAATTATTCGACGATATCGAATTTAATACATTTAGTAGCGCGGTAAATTAGAGATATTAACGAGGTATACCTAACTAAAGAGGTAATTAAGTATTTATTTACTAATCGTAGTTTTATTATAATTAACCCGAGTAAATATTCTATCTATAACTTTAACGAGGAAATTAATTAAAAAATAAAAAATAAAAACTCTAAAATAATTAATACTAAAGGTAAATATTTTAAAATAATTAACGATTATAGTTAGGCCCGGTACCCTACTATTATAATAGAAATTAAATATAATTACCTCTATTATTAGAAAATTGTAGTTATCGATTCTTTTACTTGTTATTAATTATAGTATTAATATTCCTTCGGTAAATGTATATTTACTATTAATATTTATATTTATTAAAGTTTACTAAAAACCCGTTAATAATAATTTTATTATCGGGCCTTTTAATATTACCCTATAACTTAAAGTTAATTCCGTTATAGATAATATTAAATTAATTTTTAAATAAAGTTATACCTACGTCTTTAATAGACCTTATAATCTTCTAAATATATTTATATAATTCGCGGCGGGTACTAATATCTCTTATAGTATAGCGCTCCCTAAATATAGTATTAATAATAATATTCGAAGGCTCCTTAAACCTAGCTATTAATAATTAAATTTATTTAATTATATTAATATTAATAACTCTATACTTCGATAGTCTCTTTTTAGTATTTAATAACTCTACGGTATATTACTCTAAAGTAGTTCTACGAAAGTAAATTTATAAATTCTCTCTAATTATAAACTCTTTAATAGTAGTTAGGTCTTTAGCTCGCTCGATAAATAAATAAATATCGCGGAAATATATCTCTTTATTAATATACTCGATACTAGGCCCTATATTAATAGACTTATTATTATATATTAAATTAAAGAATCTTAAATCACCGGCGTTTTATTAATTTAGATAACTATTTACTAGATTTAAATCTTTAGATTTTATTAAACCTTAGGGACCTAGAGGACCCTAGGGGCCTAGTTATTATTATTATTACTATAATAATTATTAAACTACTAATTATACTACTCTCGTAAAGTACTATTAGAATTACTCTATAATTATATTCTAAAAGTTAAACGCTATAGTATTAATAGGCCTAATTAGTTAACTAAAAATAATTTTCTCTATAGAGGTTATTAACGTATATAAAGGAGGTTTAGTAGTTAAGTCGGAAGACTCCGACGATATCGATTCTAGTATATAACTTCTTAAATATATAAATATATTTCTAGTCGACGGAGGTAAATATTTTTAAACCTACTAGTTAATTTTAGGGTCTTTTTATAACTATTAAATTTACTATATAAATTTACTAACTACTCTTCGAAAAGTAGGTACGTCGGTAGATTATTAAAATAAATAAATAAATAACCTTAAGGCTTAATAGAGGCGAATATAATATTTAATAATATAATTAATCGAATAACTAATAAGCTTTAGTATTTCGTCGAGGTAAAAATATCTTATTATCTCGATAAAGTCCGAAATCTAGTAGGCTAGTAAAACGTGTTTATTTATTAAATAAAGGAGGTAAGAAGCTAGTTTATTTAAAAACTAATAACGTCGATTTTATTAATAGAATTAAAGGTACTAGAGTAGTACTATTTTATTTCGGTATATATCGGATAAAGTCTCCTCATAGCTTTGACTTAATTATATTTATCTAGCGACGAACGTAGAAAGTACGGAAGGGTAAAAGGATTTAATAAAGTAACTCCTAAAATTATTCGATAGTTAATTAATATCGAACTACCGTTACTACTATATTATTATAGTATAGACTAGTATTTTCATAAAGTAGTAAAAGCTTAGTTCTATCCTCTATAAATTATATATATATAAGGTACTCGTACTAACTATATATAACCTAGTCTATTAAAGTATAATAGTAATAATAGTAAATATCGTAATAGTTTTTATTTATACTCCTTTATATATTTCTTTACTTTTAATATAATATTAATATAACGGGAGTTTTAATAAGATTTAGCTCTTTAGTATAAACGGGCCTATAAGATTATAAACTCGATAATTTCTTAAAAGCCTTTTATTATCTTATTTAAATATTAATTTATATTTTTTTTACTTTTAAATTTTAATTTTTTTAATATTTAATAAAAGGACTTTACGTTTTATTATATTTCTTTTTAAATAATATTATCTTTAATCTTTTTTTAAATATAATAAGTTTATAATATTACTTCTTTTTATATTTACTCGAATTCCGTTATTACTAGCCTATAATCGGAGTTATAATATAAATCTTCGCGGATTATAAAGTTATTTATAACTTAATATACTCCTTTTATAAGGAATAATAAATCGATTATATTTTCGTATCTTCGGGCTTTTTATATAACGGATATTTTTAATATTTTTAATTTTATTTCCCTCGACTTTATTATCTTTAAAAGATAATTAATTATAATATAATATATATATTATTTAATATTATTCTAGTTAGGGTAATAAAGGTTAAAATCTTTTAAAAGAATATATTCACTTTTCTCCGTTAACGCTTCCTTTAATAATAATAATATTAACGAATTATTAATTAAAATATACTATATTAATAATAATAAATTATATATATTATAAATTTATACCTTTTTATAATAGAGGATTCCTCGATTAATAACCTCTTTTTCTTTAATTTTATCCGACCGAGATTCCTTTTTATTCCTTCGCTCTTTTAATATAATCTTTATAAAGTATAAATTACCTTTATAATAAATTAATTCTTAATTATTTATATCGATTCTTTTATTTATATAAAAGTATATACGGGTCTTTAGGCCTTCTTTATATACTAGATAGAAATAATTAATACTATTATTATATAGCGCCTAGGTAGTAGGGTTCTAACTAGGTTTTTAAATAATTATAATATCGATATCTTTAATTTACTCGTTTTAAAATAACTTTATTATTAACTTTAATTCTTTTTTAATATTATACTATACGACTTTAAATTAAATATTATAATTATTATATATTAATATTATATTCGTAAATTCCTTATTTATTTCCTAGTTATTTCCTAATATTAATTCTAGCCGGTTTTCGTTTAGTTAATCGAGTATTATTCTTAAAAGATTATTTAAAACTTAAAGAATTATTTACCTAGGTATTATTATTAGTTTATTATTTTATCTCGGTCTCTTTACCTTCCTAGGTATAGTAATAATATTTTAGATTTTATTAATTTTATTTATTATTATTTTCTTCTTCCTCGTACTTCTAGTTAATATTAATATAAACTTATTATTTATTAATTATACCTAGGAGCTTAGGACTATTATTCTCGGTAATATTATAAACTACTTAAGTTTATTCTTTAATCTTTATCGAATTTAATATATCTCTTTTTATTTAACTAGGTATACTCTATTTTAAGATTTATAATATTTAAAATAAACCGCGTAATATTTTTCCTTCGGGCTTTTAGTATTATATTTATATAATTAATATAATTTTATATATATCCTATATTTAGGTTAGTTTTTATAAATTAAAATTATATAACTATACCTCTAATAATTAAAATATTACCTCGGGTTATTTATTCTCTTTTACCTCTCGTATAATAATAATTATTCGTTTTCTAGGAACTCCTCCGTTACTAGTTTATTTATTATATCTAAATCCGGGATTTTAAAAAGGAGTATTAAATACTTTTTTTTATAATTATATTCGTCTAGTTTAAGGGCGAATCCTAGTTATTTTATATTTATAATATTTAATCCCGGGTATAGTTTATAATTATCCTTCTATAATATCTTTATTATTATTATTTAATTATTTATATCGACGGCCTCCTTCTTTATATTATATATTATTATTATATAAATTTATTTTAATATTTTTACCGAGGGGTTAATATTTTTTATTTATCTAATTATTTTCTCTAACTTTTACTTTATCTCTACTATTATATAATATAGAATAAAGTTTTCTTTTATTATTTATTTTACCTCGACGATCGACTCCGTTATTAAATAGACTTTATTCTAGAATATTTTAATTAATTAAAAATTAATAATCTTCCTAAATTATCCCCTAGTTTTAATATTATTTATTTTAATTATTAACTACTTCGCCTTCGCGCTAGTCGTTATTATAAAAGGAGAGAGATTCGTTTCGGTTATATATTTTAATAAAATAAATATATTTCTACGGGTAATATTAACCTAGCTTTATATTAATAATATAAATATACTCTTTACTCTGAATTTTTAAATCTTTTATTTTAGCGATTTTATTTAAATTAATTAAAATATATATTCTTTTATTAATTTTTATATATAATTAAAGATTATTTTTAATATAATTTATATTAGTTATAATTTATAGTATATTATTTATTATACCTCCTTATACTTTATATCTTTTATAATTTTTATTATAATTATTATTAATTCTTTTAATATTTTTATACTTTTTTTATATATTTTTATTCGATTACTAGTCCCCTTTATTTATTATAATATCTTCGTCGCGTTAAAACGCGCTAGTAACTCGCGTCTACCCTCTACTCTAGTACTTCGAGTTTTATCTCTATTATTTTTATTCTCTTTTATTTTAACTCTCGAATTTAAGATATTTAAAGAAGTCCTCCGCGAAGATCCGCGAAGTCCGTTTAAAGGTAAAAGATAGTATTTAGATATTATTTAATTTTCGAATAAAAATATATAACCGATTAAAAAATATTTATAAAAATAAAGTCTTTATCGCTAATAATATTATTAAGTATATTATAACGGTAAATAATTTTAAAATAAAATATTTCCGTTAATTAAACGATATCGATTTTAATAATTATAAATATATATTTAACTATTTTAGTAAATCGATTTATAACGATAAAGATAATATTATAAACGATACTTCTATATTTACTAAATAACAAACTAATTATAAAATTTATAAAAATCTCCTTTTATAATTAAATAGTAATAGGAAGTAAATTTCATTCGTTATATAAATAATATTACGGCGCCTTCGTCCGTTAATGTATATTATAAATTTTTATATAATTAGTAATCTACTTTAGGTTACCCTCCTAGAAGAATTTTCGGGTAAATAATTTATATAACTTCGTAATACTAAAATAATTTATTAAAGAATTATTATAATATCTTTTTATAAACTCTTCTTTTAGAGCTTTATTCTTTAATATATAAAGATAACTATTATATTTTAATAATCCCTCGGAGTTTATAATTTATATTTTATTTTTTATATAACGGCGGTTCTTTAATATATTCGCTCTAATTCGAAAGAAGTTTATTTAATTATTATAAATTTATAATTCCTAAATTAGTATTTTAATAGACTTTTTAGAATTATTATATATAATTTTAAATACTTTTATAGCCTCCCGTTTTAAAATTACTACTTTTAACTTTATAATCTAAAAAGTAGAAGTTATAATTATTTTTATATTTTTTTTTTTTTTCGTTAATTAACCGTTAGTCTAAAGAGTAAGTTTATTCTAAAGTATTAATAATAATTTAATATTTAACGGCGATACTTCTTTATAATTAAAGTATCGTAATAGTATATTAATAAGATTTAATTTTCTACCCCGATAAAATATCTTAAAGTTATAAATAGTTAATTTAGATATTTAACGAGTCTATTTAAAATTTAACTCTTTCTATTTTATAAAACTCTTTAAATTATTATAATTATATAGATTTTAATATAATAAAGGTTACTTTTTAAATAATATTATTATTATTTTATTACCGTTATAATAACGAGTAATTCTTAATTATAAATCTTATAGTTTTATTCCGAGGGATTTAATTTCCGCGACTAGAATATTATAAATCGTTAATAATTATCCTCGTCCTATTATAATAATATAGAATTAAGGTTAAAGTTAGAAATATTTATCTTTATATATAATTATTTAATTAGATTATAATAGTGTAGAAAAGGTATATTTATAAATATATTTTATAAGATTTTATATATTTCCGTAGCGCTATCTATTTATATTAACGAATTTATTTTTTTATTTATTTTACTACTCTTAAATAAATTAGTAAACGACGTAGTTATATTAAAATAATTATAAATAAACTATTTATAGAAGTTAATAAAACTTAAAAAGATTTATATTTCTTAATAAATTTTCGATTAAAATTATTCCTTAATAGTTTTAACGCGTTTTAGGTTTATAATTACTTTATTAATAAATATAATAAAACTTAAAAACTCGATTATTCCGATATTAAATTAATATTTCTTAAAGTTATTAAATAACTAGAATTAACGTAATTATTTAAATATTTATTTAATATACCGTTAATATTTCGCCGGTTTAATATTATAAATTAGGATATTATCTAGATATACTATATATATTATATCTACTAAATTTATAAATATATAGTTAATATAAATTTAAAATATCGCCGGTGTATTAACGAGCCTAAAAGGTATAACTAAATATTCGAAGTAATTATAACGAGTTCGGAAAATAATTTTCTACTCGTCGTTTTTCTTAATCTAGATCCTATAATAAATATCCTTAAGGTCTAATTTTATAAAGATTTTAAAACTATATAAACGATCTAATATCTCGGTAATTAAGAGTAACGGGTATTGATTTTTAATAATTATTATATTTAAGCCCCGGTAATCGATATAAAGATATAATTTACTATTCTTTTTAAATATAAAAAGAATAAATACTCTAGTTAAAAAGATTAAATAACGGATTTAATCTTTATAAAATAAGGATTTTAAATAGCGTCGTAACTTCGATAATTTAATTTAAGATAATTTATAAAAGAGTTTATAGAGTAATTCTTTATTAATTTCTATTTTAATAACGTAATTCTTTTATTTAAAAATAAGTAAAGTACTCGCTTTTTTATTAAGAAAAATATTATAAAATCTTATAAGTTCCTTAAGAATCTTTAGATTAGAAAGTTCTTTCTATTTACTTTATACTACCGTAGTATATATAAACGCGAATATATTTAGTTTATTTTTAAAATTATTAATAAACTTAGACGGTTCTTTAATTTATAAATTATTAGAATTAATTTTAAACCGCTATTAATCCGCTTTAGAATTAATTAATAACTTTAATTAATATAATTGAGAGATATCTAAATAGAATAATATCTAAATCTTTAAAGTTTATAATATAGAATAAAGTATTATATTTACGCCTTTAATTTTAATTATTAATTATTTAATAATTTAATTAATACGTGTTATAATAATTTATATTTTACCCGCTAATTATTTTAGTTAATAATGAAATAATATTATAAGGTTCTAAATTATTTTTAATAATAAACCGTTATAAAATTAAATTAACCTACGCTTTAGAGTTAATTAAAGTAATAAATTATTTAATTTTATTTTAAAGAGTAATTTAATCTTTAAAAAGAATAAAAGAATATATTTTTATTAATATATATAACTAGTTTATTTATATCGAGATATTTAGGTTTAATATAACTTTCCGTTTTATAATATTAATAAATAATCTTATTATATAAAGAATTAATAGTATTAATTTTATATTTATTACTCTTCTCTTTTAAATATATTTATTTGATATTATTACTAGTATTAAATTTAATAATTCGGTTTATTATAAATTTTCCTTTATTAGAGTTCTTTATATAAAAACTCGAATTAGAATTAAAACTATTTATTAACTATATATATTTTAGATTCTTTTTTTATATAATAATTTAAATAAGAATTTCTTTCTTTTAAATAAATATATTATTAATATTAAAGATCTTATTTTTAAATTTAAATTGAAATTTAATTAAAAAGAAATTTATTTTATATTTTTTTAAAAACGGGGGTAGTTAAATCTTTATCTCTTTAAAATAAACTTTAAATAATAATACTTTTTAATTAAATTATTATTTCGTTTCTTTCTAATTTTCGTAGGCGAGGAGATAGTAATTAATTAAATTCATTATTAAATTAAAAGAGAATTTCTTAAAAAAGCTAAATACAATACTAGTTAAATTATTAGAATTATAGTATTTATATTACTACGTTAAAGAGTTACTTTTTAATAAATCTATATAATATTTAATATTTAAATAGTCGGTAGTAAAATATTTAAAATTAATTAAAAACTTAATATTTATATTACGGAACTAGCGTAAATATATATTTTTACTCGTATCTCTATAAAAATTACTTTATTAAAACGTAGTATTTTCGCTTTAATAAAAATATCTTTATTAAATATAATTAAATTTATTATTATTCTATTAATAAATATAATAATTAGAGGATCTTTATTATAAATAATAAATTCTATTAATACTCCGCTAACGGGTATAAAAATAGTAGGATTATATAATCTTTAATTTTAAATTTATAATATTTTTAGTTTTTATTATTATTTTAAACGACGATTTTCTTTCTTAATAACTTTAAACTATATTTCTAAAATCTTTTTAAAAGTAATAATATCTCCGAATTTACTATTATTTTTACGACGGGGATCGTCGGAGAGGGTTTAATTAATATTATTATTATTAAATTCTTTTAAACGTCTCGAGGTATTACGATCAAGGTTCGCTAAAAACCTTAGTAGACTTAGTATATTTAATATACTAAGGGTCTATTTACTACTCGACGTAATATATAGATTAATAAGTAGGTGAGCGCTTAACCGTTTATTTACTCGATACTAGAATAAACGAGTAAACGAATAAATAGCGTAGTTTCTTTCTTCTATATAAATTACGTATTTTTTTAATAGATAGGAGCTTCGTATTTAACTTCCCTTAAGACTTTTAATTATAGATTCTAAATATAAACGTTTATTAAACTATTAATTAAATTTATTAAATTTATCTAGTTTTATTTTATATTAATACGAAGCCTATTATTCTTTAATCCTTAATACTCCTCTTTATAAATACTAATCTAGGTCTTATCGACGTTATATTATAATATTAAACGGAGAGTCTTAATACTTTAAATATTTTTAGGATAAATATTTTAAAATTAATAAAGGCCTTAACCCTAAATACTTAAAACGATATTAGAAAACGTAATATTATAGAAGAAGGGGACCGTATTAAGGTTACCCGCCTAAATTATTATTATAAAGAGCGCGAGAAATTTAATAATTAACTATTATAACTCTAGTTATTCTTTATATTTAACGAGAATATAATATTAGTTATTAAATAAATAATCTTTATAATAACTTATATAAGAGGTAATATATAGAAATAAGTTAAATTATTCCTAAAGCGCTATATAAAAGTAATAAATAATATTAATAACTTATTAGTAAAGCTTTAGATAGAGAATTTCTTTAAGTTTAAAACTAAGATTTATTATATATTTAGACTATCTAATAAAAGTAGTATAACGGTTTATATTATTTAATATTTAGTATAATAAAGGTCTATATCCGATTACTCGGTATAATTCTAATATTATATAATATTTACAGACTAGGACGATACTACTTTTATAATAATATATCGACGAGGATTAAAAGATAATATAAAAAACGAATTTATATAAATAAAAGCCGTTATAAAGGACCTCGATATATTTATAAAA
>JAABUS010001873.1_pt1 | contig 42939 bp, 1 predicted proteins | sample 5560161 | NCBI WGS metagenome assembly JAABUS01 (sample SAMN10711885, study PRJNA513376) | rock metagenome | isolation source: Antarctica rocks | place: Antarctica: Victoria Land, Trio Nunatak nord | collected 2016-01-04
AGATACTATAAAAAGTTAAAGTTCAAAAAAAAAAAAAAAAAAAATTACTAAATCGGTGTAATATCGGTGCATAATATACTTAGAATGCGGGACATAAACAGATACGCATTTCCAGTATTTTGTATAATTTCGGTATAAAATACGTAAAAATCGGGGTTTCCGGACTTGCCGATGTAAAAACGGAAATAATAAATATTATTATTTATTTATTCTAGACCTACTTTAAATAAGAATACTACCCGAGGTACTTTAAAAAAACTAATATAATAATTCTTAAAAAATCGAAGAAAGACGACTACTCGGAGTTAAAATTATATAGGTTTATCGTACTCCTCGATATATTTAATAAAATACTAGAAATAATTATCTCTAAAAAGTTAAATAATATAGTAGAAGAGTATAAACTATTATTATTATAATAAATAAAGACTAGATAAAAGCGTTTAATAAAAACCGCGCTAGAGACTCTTATAGATATAATATATACTATATAAAACTATAATAGGAACGGGAGGGGAAAGATAGTAAACCTATTATTATTAAATATAACGAGAGCGTTCGATAACGTCTCGTATAAAAGATTATTATACGATTTACGAATAAAAAGCGTACCGAGCCTAATTATTAATTAAATAATAAACTTTCTATCGGATAAGACTATATCCGTAATATTTAAAAAAAGAACGAGTATAATAAAGGAGGTAATAATGGGTATTTTATAAAGATTATTTATTTTATCGGTACTCTTTCTATTCTTTAATATACTATTAATCGAGGAGTATATTAAAATAAACTTATTAATATAGGTCGGAGGATTTATAAATAATATCTACCTACTCGCCTATAACGAGAGTATAAAAAAGAATTATACGAATATAAAACGGGCCTATAATAGTTATTTAAAAATATATAATTATTTATAGAGTATTATTTACCCTTTAGAAATATAAACTAATTTATATATCTCGAACACCGAAGAAGTTTAATATAAAAATAGCGATAAACTTTAGGAACGTAATTATCGAATCTAAAATAAATATTAAAATCTTAGAATTATACGTCGACTTAAAATTAAAATAAAGATTATATTTAATTTAAATTAAAATTAAAGCGGCTAATTAAAGCCGCGCTATAAAGTATTTAATTAATTCGATATAAAGCGCTACCTTCGCGAAGTATAAAACGAGATATAATATAATAGTTAGACTAATATTAATATTTACGACTCCGATATAATATTAATTAAAGGGAACGATAGAGGCTATAAAGGGATATATAAAGAAATTAATAATTATTTAGAATAATTACTTTAGGACGGTCTTAAAAGTATTTAAAATTACCCTAATTCTAATATTTAAGGCCGAGTCGGTAATTATATTAATTAACCTTTAATTAAACCGCCTAATAATATAATATTACGTAAATCGAGGGATTTATTTAGTTATAACTATAAGAAATATACGGATCTAGAATAAACTCTAGCGTAGAGAAAAGAGGTAACGATAAATACCTCCGATATTAATAACGGAAAAAAAAGCCTAAGTAAATCGCGCTTTAGGATTTAAAGAATAATAGAAAGTAGTTATAATTATAAAGAGGAGAAAAAATTAAATAAATTTAATTAAAGATATCGAAGATTATTAAGATATTAAGATTATTAATTAAAAAATAAAAAACTAGGCTCGCTAGTAATAATTAAATAAATAAAAAAGTTATAAAACGACGATCTCTATATAAACTATTAACCCGGCTTAAAAGGGAGATTTATTCGGGGACTAGTTTAATTATTATAATTAACTAAAAAAGATTAAAAACTTTATAATAATATAATTAAAATATAGTAAAATCGGGTTAAATAAATTCTTATATTAAATAAAGATACTTATAGTCCGTAGCGCTAGCTACTAGTATAAATAAGAAAAATAATATATAAAGTATATATTATTATTCTACCCGGAATTAACTAGGGATAAAACGGAGCTTATAAAATAAATAAATATATATAACTTTAAGAAGATATTAACTTAGGCCTAAAGTATATATATAGCCGCGCGGTAAATAATAAGAATAAAATAGCTCGGTTAATTCTCATTTATTAAAGAATAATTAATATAATCTAAATTATTACTAAAACCTAGCGATATACCTAGGCCTATAAAGAAAAGAAAGAAAAAGAAGAAACCGCCGGCTAAAGAGCCGTAGGTATCGACTATTTAATAAATATATAATAAAACGGCCTATAGGCCTACGAGATAAATAAATAAAATTAAGAAAATTAAAATAAAAGAGAAACGGAGGGAAGGGATAAATAATATTTTAAAATAATTATAATTATCGGCTATTAACTAGTAAGAAGAGGAGATAAATCATCGATAAATTAGAGTTTTTAACCGACGAGGTTTCTTGAGCGACTAGTAGGAACTACTAGTAGCCCTATTAAGAAAATATTCGCGGAACTCCCTTATTAATAAAGTAGTTTTACTAGAGTAGGTATATAAATTAATTAAGTAATTAATATAAATCGAGCTCGATATTTTTAAGATTCTATTAGAGGTTATTTATACCGATTTTAATATAAAAATAAGAATTCGTTAATATTATAATAGATAATTTATTTATAGTAGAGAGCGAGGTTAAAGAAAATAAAATTAATTAAAATAAAATTAAAAAGAGTCAAGAAATAAAGAGTATAAAATAGAATTCATAAATAAAGAAAATAAAATATAATTAATAAATTATAAAAGTATAGGTTAATTTAAATACCGGGAAAAAATATTAATAATTTTATATAATAAAATTCGCTATAATTCGGGCTAGAGTATCGACCGAAATATAATTAAATAAAACTAAATATATTATTTAATTTATAACCGTCGAATATAATAATAGTATAATTAATACCTCGTTATTTATAAAAAAAACCCCCTTCCTATCTTTCTAAAATAATAATAAACGAGGATAATAACTTATTTTTACTAGATAAGAACTAGTTAAACCGAGTTAAATATATAACTAAAGTATAATTTACTAGTAAAAATAATAATACGGTTAATAATTTGATTTAGAAGGGTAAATAGGAAGTCGTAGCCAACTAATATATATTAAATAAAATAAATATTAATTTTAAATATATAATATACCTAATATTTAACGTTTCTATAAATATACTAATTTATTATATTAGAATTAGGCTAGACGGGTTTAATATTTAAAATAAAATATTATATATCTTATATATATATTTTAATAATAAATAAGATAGGATTTTTGCTTTTTTTATATATTTATAATATAGCCACTTTAAACTTACGAGCCTAATTAATTTCGATATTATTATCGTCGATATAATATATAATTTTATCGGTAGAGTTATTATAGACTTTATTTTTATAAAGAATCTTTTTAAATATTTTAAATTCGATTTTATTTAATATAATACTTTTCTATTAAGTACCTAGGTTATATAGTAGTTATATAATAATTATAAGAATCTAGTATATACTACAACGGTTATAATTATAGACTAGTTATATAACCGTATTATAACTATTACTAAAAGATATAATTACTTAGTTACTAATTAATATAATTTATATAACGATTATATTATAGTTATAGAAGTTATATTTCTAGGCTTAATTATATAGATAGTATATTTAATTGTAATTTATAATAATAGTATATACTACCTATATTAAGAAACCTATATTAAGAACTAAAGTATTATTATAAATATATAATATTCTAAATATACTCTAGTAAATATTTATTTTCGCCGTCCCCTATATCGTCCTCCTATTACTCGATACTTTTATTAATCTTTACGAAGTATAAATACTCGCCTTTTAAAGTTAGAATACTATATATTATTATACTAGTATTAATATAATAGATTAATAAACTAGTTATATAGTCGATTATATCTAATAATCGTAGAGGTTTAAAGATTAAAAAATAGTAACGCCTCCGCTAGTAAATATAAATAAAAATTTATACTATATATAACTTTTACTCTTTAATCTATAAACCGATAAATAAAATACTTATATTAATTTTCGTAGACGTATTAAATATATTTATATATATTTATTAACCCTTAAAATATATTGAGCTCCTATTATATCTATATATCCTACGCGATTTATCGGTAAAGCGGTGAGCCCGTATTCTACCGAAAAAGGCGGAAAAGGCGCTTAGATCTGTTTAGCTCATATACTAGCCCTAGAGATCGATTTAATACCTACTTTCGGCCAAAGTATCTAAATACGTATTTAGTACCTCGATTTATTTTAAATAAATTTAAATAAATAGAAATAAGCTAATCTAAGTAGTACTAGTAGATAATTAGATATATATAATTATAAGTGAATTATATAGTCTATAATACCGCGCTAGCTTAGGGAGTATTACGCGCGTATATAATTTTCGTGAATCGACGTAATTTAAAATCTAAATTAAATTAGCGTGGTTATAGCGCTCTATATAACCTTAGCGAGCTACCCGGCGCTAGTAGAAAATCACGGATTTAAAATCTTAAATCCGAAGTTACTATTTTTAGGTTTTTTATTAAATTTTTTTTTTTTTTTTTTTTTAAATATTATCTTTTCGTTATTTTTCCGCCTAAAGCCGGCAAAATACGTATTTAGTACCTCGACTCTTCTCGTACGGTCTCCCGCTTTACCGATATTATACTATTTCAACCGTTTTATCCCGAAATTTATAATACTACCGAGTCTATAGTCTCTTTGATAGGTTAGGCGTAGAGTTTATATAAATTAATAATTATAAAGAAACTTTAAAAGAACTATAAATATTAGGATATAATAAAATTTATCGGTTAAGCGATATCCTACTAGAGAAGGAGAGATATTATAATAATTATTATTAGACTAAATACGGTTATTATTATTTATTATTTTTATTTTTATCGGCTTTATACTTTTCTTATTTAAATACTAGTAGGAAGTTATTTACTAGAAAAAAATATAACGATTCTAGTACTCTAAAACCGTCTATAATCTCGGGGTATAAATAGTTCTATATACCTATAAAACTAAAATATAAAAACTATCTTAATATATCTCTAACGAATAAATAGTTTATAAAATTAATTAATATTATATTATCTACTAGACCTTTAAAGAACCTATAATAATTATATAAATAAAATTATTTAAATAAAGTAATAATAATAAAAGCGATATCTATAGGAACGAAAATATATAGGAGCGAAATATTCTTTAAAAACGAAATATATAAATAAATTTTAGAAGTAAAATTTATTAATATTTTAATTCCTCGGTTAATATATTATAATTTATAATAGTCCTATACTCTTTTACTATATCCGTAAAGTATAAACCGATATAAATATTAGGTAGGTTTAATAACTTTCTATATTTCTTTTAAGTTTTATTAACTTAGTCGCTTAATTTAAATTCGATAACTTCGGATAAAATAATTATTATATTAACTTTAGAATTAGATCTATTATTAAATAAATTCGTTATTTATAAGAGTATATTATCGGTTTAAATTTAATTTTAATCCTAGTCCCGGCCTTAAGTTAAATTAGCGTATAAAATAAAGTTTTAAATATATTTATAAATATTTATAACTTTCTCTTTAACCGTATCTAGCTTAGTGAATTAATAACTATTTATAACTATATTAGATTTAGTAATAATTACTAATACGCGAATAATTATATATATAGGCGGTAGGTAGTAAAAACGGAATATCTTCTCTATAATTTATAAAAATAGTAATTTATACTAAATAGTCTTTAAATAATAATATAGGATAAGAGGAGTTAAGATTATAACTCTACCTACCTCGAATAAGGATTATAATTTAATATAAAATATCGGGGACTAAATATACGATTATTTATAAAAGTAGAGGAAAGACTAAAATACTTTAAAATATATATTAACTCCGTATTTAATTAAAATAGTATTAATGAATAAATTTTACATAATTCGCCCTAGGCCTTACTATTTAGAATAAGGTATATTATAAATACGGGTTAATATAAGATCTAGGGACGACGTAAACTTTATATATAATAATTTCTTAAGCCGGAGTCCTAGGCTACGGAGGTATTACTATTATTTTATACTTTTTATTTAATTAATAAACTCCCTTACTTCGATAGTATCGAAATAATACTAGTTATAAATAATAACATCCTAGGATAAATTATCTTTATTATCTTTAGGATAATAGTATCCCCGATAACTATAAATCGTAATATATTTTATAAAGCCTAGTTAGTTATAGAATTAATATTACCTTAATTACTAGAGTATAAACGTAAAGAATATCCTAATATATAATTAAATATCGAATAGAATTTCAGCTTTAAAGAATAATAAAATAGATAATTTTTTAAATTTACGGAAGTAGGAAATAGAGATAGTCTTTTAATATTATAGAAATAGAAAATACAAAAAGTACGAAATTAAAGTATAATTTAGTTTTAATATATCTATATTATTCATTTATTAAGGTATATCCCCTAAGAATAATATAATAAATATATATATAAATCTATTTTAATCGTTTATATTAATTATTAAACCTAAATCGAGTTACTATATAAATACTATAAAGATATTAATAATATTTATTATATTAACTCTATAGGGTCCTAGGTGAAAAGTAAATATATTTAAAGTTTCACGGTATTTAATAAACCCTAGGGTAGTAGGAGTCTAGTAGAAGACCTTGAATATACGATATATATTTCTATATACACCGAAGTCATCGATGAATTAGATTAATGATAAAGAAATAACCTTTACCTCTAGATTAAAATAAGATTCTAAATAGTCTCGGTTATATTATATAACTTTTAGTTTACCCCGAATTAGATATAACCTACGGACTAATTTAATTATTTATTTTCCGATATTAATAATCCTCCGGATATATAGTTAGTTATTTAAAAATATTTATTTTATACTAGTTTTATTTCTAGGATTAGTGTCCTCGGATATATTATTACTAGTATCCTAGTTATTTTTTTAATAATTATAATCGCGATTTAAATAAATACTTTATTAATTAATAATCCTCCTAGATATAATATCGATAATATAGTCCTTAAATAGGTACCTTTTATATAGAAATTACGATAGTTCTACTATATATTTATACTACTACTATTATAGAAAACCGAATAGTATAATTACTTTTATAGATATTACGATTTAATTAATATCGGCTATTACTTCGATAGTATAGTATTCTCGACTAATAAAAATAATACGACCGAGTAAATATAATTCAGCGTTTAAATTAAAATTAATAATATCTCTAGGAATTATAAACTTATTTTACCGGTTATAAATAATATTATTTAATATTAACCGAATAAAAGAGCCCTAGGTACGAGAGTACTAAAATTAAAATAGTTTATCTATATATTAAGTTATACCGAAGAATATTTACTTATATAAACTAGTAGTAGAGAGAATATTTTTAACTAGGTTTATTAAGTTATATTAATAAATCTATAATTAATATTTAATAAAAAAACGAGAAGACGATTCTTTCTCGCTAGTTATAAATAAAGATTATTTTTAAATTAAAATAATAAAAGGCTTTCTCATTAATTTAAAGAGAGATAAATATTTATATATTTTACTCTCTAGGGTATCTAGCTTTCTTAAGAGCTATAAATTAATTAATATTAAATATTATAAATTATATAATTTCTCGTAGTCGGATATAGTCTTATTTTAAAATACCGGCTTTTTTATACTAGAGTCCTAGGGCTAGAATTTATAGTATAATATATATATTATTTATACTAGTAATTATTTTATAAAATAGGGCTTCCGACGGTATTAAATTTTAAATTAATATTAGATTTTAAAATAGTACTAAAGCCTAAACTAGGGAATATATAAATAATTATAAAACTACTAGTCCTAGAGATAGTTTAATAAATATTATTAATATTAATTTAATAGATAGCGATTTAGTAAATATTATTACGTTACGGGATAGAGTAGAGATTACCTTCTCTTCCCTTCCCTTCCCTAGAGGAAGGGGAAGGGAAAGGAAGGGATAAATATAAAGCCATTCCCTTCCTTAGTTTAGGGAAGGGAAGGGATTCTTTATTATTCTCTTCTTTCCTTCCTAATAGGGCTGGCCCTATATAGTTTATATATACGCGTATATATACCTTATTAATTAAGATAATAATTAATATAAATAATTAATATCTTTAGGGTCGCTAATAGTATATTATTAATTATACTAATTATTATTCCTATTAATAAATTTTATCTACGCGTATCTTTAGGGTTATTATAATAACGATAATATAAATAAAGTATATTAAGATTTAATAGCGCGATTAAATAAATTAACTATTATACTACCCTTGATTTAAATAATTAATATATACTATAATATCCTAGAACGACGAATCGTAGTTATTTATATATTAATTTCTAATAGGTATCCTCTATATATAAAATTATATTAATTTTTATATTAAGCCCTCCTTTAGATCCTATCTCCTAACGAATTTTATTCTTATTTTAATTATTAATATTTATTTACCCGCCTAATATTTTCGTTAAAGTCTTTAAAAATCTAATATCCTTCGCCTATAAAGTAATACGTTTACCGTATATAGTATATAAATTAACTACTAAATAATTTAAATTATAGTCTATCGAGGGATAATATAGGAAATAAATTTATTAAAGAATATATATATTAGATAGCCTTCTATAGTCTTTTATAAAGCGTTAATCGTATTATTCTAAAATCGTATATCCTTAAGAAGGTCTTAGTAATAGATCTCGCGGACTAGACGCGAAAAGGGTATTTTTAGAATTAATAAATCGAAAGTCTTTTAATATCTTTTAATTTCCCGGAGTATTTTCGTTAATAGGGATTAGTACCTCAATTAAAATAAAGGTAGTTAATAATAATATAAAATTTACTACCCGGCTTTATATATCGTTAGGTAGATATAAGAATTTAATTTATTCTTCCCCTTTTATTCCGCTTAGCCTTAAGGATACGAGAAGCGACTTTATATAGAAATTTACTAGGTATTAATTTTATAATAGTTTTACTACTAAATAAAAACTAAATTAATAAAGAATTAATACTTAAGCCCTCCCCGTTATCTTATAGTATTATTTAAGTTAACTAGAGGCCTTTTCCTTTCCTTATTTATATATATTAATATATTACTTATATAGAATTATAGAGGGGAAAATACGTATTATTTCTAATCGTATTTATATATTTAGATTTATTTTTAGATTTATTTTTAGATTTACCTTTAAGTTTATCTTTAGACTTAGATTTCTATACTTTAAAAACTTTATAAATAATTAAAGATTAATATAAAGATCACGATAAGACCGGAAGAGAGGTAATATATTTATTATTTTATAGGGTCTTTAGATTCCTTTAAGGCCGGTCGCGTTTATTAATAATTATATCTAAATTTATAAATTAATATAAAGATTAGGATAAAGCTAGGATATATAATAAAATAATAAATATTTATCTTTAATTATATCCTTAGCGTTTTTTTCCTTTATAGGCTCTTTATTTTTTACTACCTATTAACTTTCTACCTAACGAGTAGTCGGGGTATTAAATTCTAGTTTAATATTACTCTTAAATTATCGAAAAGTACTAAGAGGTATTATATTAATATTTAATATTATATTCGGCGGTAACGGATCTTTATTTATATCCGAATCGATTTCCGAGTCCTAGAAAAGATATTCGAATCCTTAATCTATATAATTTCTGTATACTATATTAGAATATTTATAATTATATATTAAATTCTAGTTTAAGTATAACGTATACGACCCTAAACCTAAATTAGTTTAATTATTAAGATTATCTTTATCTTTATCCTAATCTACTTCTAGTATTATAAAACTAGTTTAATTCGATTCGTCTAGTTCTTTTCGTAATACCGATTTTCCTTTTTTATTTAGATTCTTTAACGGTATTAATACTTTTTTACTCTTTATACGACTCTTCTTTTTATTTTTATCTTCGAGAATATAAAAGAGTTTATTCTATTTATAGTATTAATACGCGTTAATTAGATTAGAGCTACTATATAGGTATAAATAATAAATAACCCGACGTTTATATTTTATATAAAACTGATTTAATTCTAAACTACTATTATTATTAAGCTAGTTTTTACGATTATACCGATTATTATCTTATATTATTTCGTGGGATATTAATAGAGTATATAGTATAAATAACGAATTAAAGGGTTCTCGATTTTATTAGCCTCTAGGAGGTATTTAAAGGCGATTTTCATAAATAAAATTAAAGATATTATATCTTATCCCTTCGACTCCTAGTAATTAAGGTACGGTTTATTATATTTTATATATTTCGTAAATATAATTTATTTTAAGATTTGTATTAATAATTTTATTTATAGTTAAGGATTTATTATAAGGCCTAGTCCCGAATAAAAGGCTTATAGTATAGGCGATTATATTTAATAAATTAAATTAATATAATTTATCTTAATCTTTATCCCGGTGATTTTATATTTATTTTAAATATATCCGATACTATAAATCCATCGCCTTAAAGAGGAGGTATTTATTATATTAAATATATATAATTAGTACTATTAGTAATAGTATTAAGAGTAATAACTTTATTTATTTAACTTCGAGAGGAAGTATAGGAGGTATTTTCTATCGATCGAATTAATATTATTTATCTTAATCTTTATCCTAATAGTTATACTAAATAATAGTTAAGTTTATAATACTATAACTCCGATAGTTAGATACGTTATTAGGTAGTAATAAAATTTAATTTAAATCGAACTTACCTAAAGAGATAAATACAGCGATAAATATAAGGATAATAATAATTAACTAGGTTATTAATAGCTAATTATATCGATCTTTATATATATAATATATTAAACGTAATTTCGAATTAAGATTAACGATTTTCTAATATCGTAATTAATATAATTTGGGTATAGGTAAAAGTAAAGTAAGAGATAGTAAGAATAATCGGATTTATAATATTAAAAGCGGGATTCTTAGTTATTATTTATTTTAGTTTATTCTTCGAAGTTATATATTTTCGTTAAAGACCTTTATCTTTCTACGAGCTCTTATATCGTAATATATTAATATATAAACTAATTATTCGTACTATTATTAAATGATTAATTAGATTATTTTACGATAAAATCGTAATTATTTATTTATTAATTAATCCCTGTCGGAATCTATTACTTTAACGCTTTATAATAATCTTTATATTAATTCCTAATAAAGATCTTATCTCCTAGCGAAACCTCTTTTCGTTTTAATTATTAATATTTATTTACCCGTTTAATATTTTCGTTAAAGTCTTTAATAATTTAATATCCTTCGGCTAAAGAGTAATACGTTTATTATATATAATATATAAATTAATTATTAAATAAATTAGATCTTAATTTATCTAGGGATAATATAAGGAATAAATTTATTAAAGAATATATATATTAAATAATCTTTTATAGCCTTTTATAAAACGCTAAATATATTACTCTAAAATCGTATATTCTTAAAAAAGTCTTAGTAATAAATTTCGCGGACTAGATATAAAAAGAGTATTTTTAGAATTAATAAATCGAAAGTCTTTTAATATTTTTTAATTTCCTAGAGTATTTTCGTTAATAAGGATTAGTACCTTAATTAGGATAAAGGTAATTAAAGATAATATAAAATTTATTACCGGGCTTTATACGTTATCGGGTAGATATAAAAATTTAATTTATTCTTCCCCTCCTTCTTTTTAAGGCTTAAGCGCGGTCTTTAAATAAAGATTTAAATAAAACTTTAACCGCCCGTATTCTTATAAAGATCTAATTAATAAATAAAAAGCCTTAAGATAAAGGCGTAGTTAATATTAATATCTAGAAATTAATATAAGAGTTATAGTATATTTAGTATAAAGAAAAAACTTATAAATTTAAATACTCCTAGCGCTTTTATATATAGGGTTTTATACTTTAAGACCTTAATAAATTATATAATATTAATATAATTATTACGATAAAGCTAAGATTAAGGTAAATTATTTATTATTTTACTTTATTTTAATCTTTCCTAAAGGACGTCCGCGTCTCGAAGGAGCCTTTATAATAACGGATTAATATAAAGATTACGATAAAGCTAGGATATATAATAAGATAACGAATTTTTATCTTTAGTTATAATTTTAGCCTTTTATATTTTACTCGCCTTCTCCTTCTCTTTTATTATTTTTTAATTTATTTTTAAATTCCTGAAAATTACCTAGCGAGTAATATATATTTCCTTAATAATACCCTTTAAATAATCGAGAGGTATTTCGCCCGTACTAGGTCTTAATAGATTATTTTTATTAATATAAGGGATCTATTTTAATTATTTATTATTACGGGTTTTATCCCGATCTTTATTTTAATTAAAAGGGTTTTAAATATCCTCCTCTATTATTATATCTTTTATATCTTAATTATTATAGGAGTAATCGAGTATAAAGTAATTTAAATTATTTTATCGGTAGTTCTTATACCTTTAGAAGATAAGATTAACTTCTTTTAAATAAAAATATAGGATATACTCTTTTATATAATTTATATAAGATTTAATATTATCGAATTTAGGTTTATCTTAATTATTTAGGGCCGAATCGCCCTAATCTTTATCCTAATCGTTATTCTCTTAATAGTCTTCGGGTATTACTAATTAAATTTAAATATTATTCGAGGAATTAACCGGATAAGGATAATAAAGATATATATCCCCTATTTTATAATCCTATCTTTCGATAACGTATTCGTAATTATCGTATTAGTATTTTTAATATAGTCGTTAATATTTAGGATTATCCTTAGTTTATTTATATATATTATTATTATTTATATAGTTTATACAGCCTTCTAACCCTATTAAGTTATTATTACTATCAACGGTCGCCTTATTATCGTTATTAATATTATCGTTATTTTTAATTTTAACGTCTTTACCCGAGTTATATTTATTATCTTTTATTTTATTCCTAGGTATAAGTAGTTTATATAATTAAATAAATATCGGTTAAATTATATCCTTTAATTTAGGGTAGATAGGCTAAGAGAATTAATCTAGTATATTTAATTAATTCGTATTAACGATATCGTCGAAGTCGATTTATTCTTATATAGGACCGAATAACTACGGTTCGTATATTTCATTAGAATTATTTATCCTAATGTTTATACCGTAAGATTTACTAGAAGGTTAAGGTTATTCTATATATTTTTTATTTTAAAACCCTAGTATTTAGGCGACTATTATAAACTTTATTAATATTATTTATTTTGATTTATATCCTAATAATCTTACCCCTCTATATAGTAGATTAATTACTCTATAATTTAGGGGCTAAGGAGTTATTTTCTATAAATTAAATTAATATTAATTATCCTAATCTTTATCCTAATATACTTATTTAGTATTTTAAACACTAACGATTATACGATTATAATAGTTTAATATCTTATTAATTTATAATTTATTTTTATTTAATTTTACCTTATTTATAAGGACTAAAGTATAAATAAATATAAAGAAGATTACGACTAATTAGTTTATTAATAACTGAATATACCGGCCTTATATATATAAATATACTATACGGTATTTTAAATTAAGATAAATATTTTTTTAATAATATAGTTAATATAGCTTCGGTATAAGAGAAAGCGAGGTTATAAATAAATAAAATAATCGGATCTATAATACTAAAAGCGGGATCCCTAGTTATCATTTATTTTAGTCCTATAATAAAAAGTTATACTCCTTCGGTAACGACTTTTATATTAAGATAATCTCTTATCCTATCTTATACTAATAAATTATAGTATTAATCGTAATAGTTATAAATAATTAATAAATTATTCTAAAATAGAATCGAAAGTCTAAAAGTTTATAATTAAATCTAAATTTCGTAGTAAAAGTAACGGTATTAATTTAATTAATATAAAGATTAGGATAAATATAATAAAGTGTCGACCTTCGGATATTAATTATAATATATTTTTACCTAGTATATATAACCTTTAATCGCTATATAAACTATATATCTTTCGGGGCTATAATAATCCGCTTATTATAAATCGCGTAAAGATTAGTTACTACGATTAAAATTAATATTATATATTTATAAAGATAATATTAAGTTATTTATTCGTAAGTTTTTTAATTAATATCGCCTCTAAGGCCTCTTATAACGCGTTTAGACCTATAGACTATATACGAAAATAATATTTATAAAAGGTATATATAATTTCGTATATAAAATATATAAAGGGTAGTTTCGGGATTAAAAGATCGGTAGTTTTTTAAAAAAACCTAATTTCTTATAGAGTAATAACTAAAGAGCTAAATTAAATAATGATTTAATTATAAAGGTCCTATTAATTACCGCTTTTTAATTTTTTATTTTATACCGCGATTTTCTTTACCCGGGGTTTCCTTATATATATTTTTTATATACTAGATACTTTCCTCGCTACCTTTAAATTCCGTCGTGTTCTTAATAATCGAGGGCTTTAATTTACTCTTATATTATTATTAAGGCCATCGAGTAATTTAAGGTTAATATCGGCTATATTTTTATTAACGGCTAGAGGTATAACTACTAATCTAAATTAATAAGGATTTAATTAAATCTTAAAAGGAATTTCTAAAGGAGGGTTAGAATATTAATTTACTATATATTTAAAATTACTTTTTAACGGGATACTAACCTAAAACGTATAAAATAAATATAGATTTATCTTTATAATCTTCCTATCCGGTATTAATATAGTTAAATTATAACTACCGTATATAGCGTACCTCTATAGATTATATAATTATAAAAGAATTAATAATTTCTTTTATTTTCCTACCTTCTTTACTAGTTTCTAAAATATATATTTAGAATATCTTAAAGTAGTAGCTTCGTTATTAATAATTTTAAATCTAATAATTAATATTCTTCTATTTTTAGTTTAGTTACCCGAGATATTTTTTTTATAAAGAGCTTAACGACTAAAGATTCCGATAAATACTATTATATATATATAGTAGAAATAACTACCGTCTTTCTCGAATAATTTTATAAATAGGAGTAGTATCGTACCTAAAAGATTAAATAAGAGAATTAGAAATATAAGGGTTATATATTTAATTTCTCCTAGACGTCGCCTAAACCGGCTCTAAAATAAAAGTTCTTTTATAATAATACTATAATAAGTATAGAGGAGCCGAGAAATATCTATAAAAGATATAACCGAATAATTACGAAGATTAACGCCTAGAATAATATAAAAACGTATTTTATATTAAATTAATATAAAAGGAAAGCTTTATATTTAGGTATAAAACTAATTTAAATTATATTATTCTTTAGAGACTAGGTTTATTTTAACCCGTTTAGTATATAAATATAAAGATTAATATAAATATTTATAATCCTAATTATAGAGAAGTAAAAGAAAGATTAATATATTACGGTTTAACGACCGAGAAGTAATATTTAAGGATTTCTCTAAATTATTTATATAAATAATTATCGGGCTTAGGCTCTCCTTACGATCTATTAATAATATCAATATATAACGAGTATTTAAATATACGAATTCGTTAATTACTCTCCCTTCTATATTTATAATTAAAAATCATATTATAAAGAAGTATAATAATATTTAAAATTAACTCCTTCGGAATTTATTTAACGACGATACGAAAATTATTATAACGCTAGACTTATAGTCTTCTAAGAACCGATAAAGTTATATAGTTATAAATATATACTTTATCGATTAGTAATAGTAGTACTATAAGGTACTCCTAGTTTTTAAATATATAAAGAGAAAGTATAATAATATTAACCTAACCTTATATTTAAGCGCTATTATTTATCGTTATAAATTAAGGGATCGGATAATATTAATTATTATAAATAACGCCTTTAATAATAATAATATATATTAAGCCCTCGAAATTATAATATTAGAGGAAAAGGCCTAGTTTTTAACTATAAGGAAAGAACTAAAAGATAAGATCTACGATTTCTATAATAATTAAAATACTTTTACGAATACTGAAATTCACCGCGTTTTATATCTTTTATATATTATTTAACTAGGTTTAAAAGAACTTCTTAAGGTAATTAAGATTTTATTAATAAATAAAGACTTTTAGAAGGATTAAGACGATAAAATAAATAAATAAGAGTTTTCTAAAATAAAGAAAGAACCTAAAATCCCGTTTATTTTAATAAAAGTACTTCCGTATTTTAAATAATATATTAATTATTATACCGATATTTATTTCTTTATTAATATTAGGGGATATAGATTTATAAAGCCTCTATTTATTTTAATAGAAGTAATTAACGGCGCGAGCGCTTTTAGGATATTTAAAAGCGGTTAAATAACGAGAAATATTAATTAACCGGGCCGAATTAAGTATAAAGGATATACGATAAGAAAAGTCGAAATAAGTTTATAATATTAAAGCTCTTTTAGGACGTAGCGACTAGATAGGATTTAATTTATTATATATTAATCCGCGCCTTAAAGTTAAGGCCGGCGTTAAAGGAATTTTTCCGTAAATAGGCGGAATAACTATAATTAAATAAAGATAAATAGATTTAAATAAAATACCTTATCGAACTTTATAAACCGTTCTATTAATATATATAAACGATAAGTATATTATATACGCCGATTATTTATATAACTTTTTCGGTTTATAATATATTATTTAATTATCTTAAGAGTGAAGAAGAAAAGTTTATAAAGAAAATTATACTTTAAAAAAGATTTATATTAAAGGGTCTAAAAAAGATATAGGATAAATTTAACTAGTATTATTCTTAAACCTAGTTAACTTTAGGCGGGTTATACGGTATAATAACTCTTTTAGAATTAATTCGAAAGACGATTATATTTAAAGATTAGGGATAGAATAAAGAGACTAGGTAAGAGTAAAAGAATTTTTATTAAAAATAATTTAAGGAGTAATTCGACCGGCGCCCGTAAATTATTTAATAAAAGAAAATCTATACTAAGAGAAATATCGAGGTAAATAATCTTAAATATTTAATTAAGGGTAAAAATAAGGTGTTATCGAACCCGAAAAGTCGGAGTAAAGAACTTCGAAAATACCGGGAAGTAAGTAAGTCTTTTATTTATATTAATCTTTATATCGATAAATATACCTACTAATTATATATAGCGTTTAGTAACGACGACGGTAAATCTATATTTAATAAATAGAAGGATCTTTCGTTAATATTTAATTATCTCTTTTATACGGCCCGTAATATCCTAGCCGTACCTTATACGGGCGTTAAATACGAGCGAGTATTTAATATCGTTATTTAATTATACGTAGCCTAAAAATCTTATAGTCCCGAGATATTCTTAATTTTTATAGTCCTTAATCGCTTTTAATTTAAAGAAAACGAAATAATAATATTTTAATAGGATTTAGACTACTTTAAAGAATACGAAATAAAGGTATAAAAACGGGACGAGGTTATAATAAAAAATAATAATAATTTTATAAATAACGAAGACGAAGGCGGGTATAATAATCTCGTAAACGAAACTACTATTTTAGGATTTAATAATAAGGATAAGGGAAGTAGAGAACCTTTAGCCTTAATTACTAGTCTAACTCGTAATTAAAAAAAAGTTAAAGAATCTGGCCTTTAGGTAAAAGTTTATAAAGTAATATAAATATATATAAAAACTATATTAATAGTAAAAAGGCTCGGGAAAGTAATCTAAAAATTAAAGTTTCCGGGTACCGAATAAATAGGAGTAATTCGAAATATATATATTCTACTTAAGACTTTATATCTAGCTATTTAATAGAGAGGAAGAAATCGAATATAAGATTATTCTTTAAACCGGAGGTAATTAATAGGTTTAAAAAGTTAGAGGATAAATAGGAAAATAAATAAATTCTATTAAAATTATATAAAGAACCTAGCTTTATCTTAAAATCTTTAAAGGGTTATAAAAAGACGAGTAGAGTTTCGAAGTATAAAAGGAGTTAGAGGAGATATAAAGAGTAGAGATATATAATATAAATCGAATAAGGTTAGTATAAAGATTAGTATAATTATAACTAGAAACTTTATAAGCTAGTTATATTAAATATTTAAATATATAACTAGATATACTCTTTACGTTTATATCTAGAACTTTATTCGATAATACGACCTCCTTTTAATTTAGAGAGGGCCTTAAAAATACTCCCGATTCAATTATTTATATTATCTTTTTTAAAATCTTCTCTTAATCTCTAGAACGAATAATATCCTTCGTTTTTTTTATAACCTAGGTATACTCCGGTCTTAATATTATCCTAAATACTTTCCGCGCCTTTTTTATATTTTTATTCGGTCTCTAGTTATATTTTTTATATTTATAGTTATTAGGGTAAAGATAATATAGTCCTAGTATTATAATTTACCCGTTATTAATTTAAGTAAATACGAGACCTATATTTATTCTACGACGCCGATTTTATTTATTAAAGTTATACCGCTTATATCTTTTTAAATTCGTATTAAGCTAGGCGGTTATATTCTTTTAAATAATATATTTAGTAAAAGTAAAAATATAATAAATTTATAGGTCCCTTTTTAATAAGTCTTTTCGTTTATATTAATTTATAATTAATATATAACTAGATAAAAATTAATATAAATAATATACCTTAAGATTATATCTTTTATAATACGAAAACCCTTTATATATATATACGCGAAGACGGTATTTATTATAGTAATCGATTTTAGCGCGGAGTAATTTAAATACTATAATCTAATATCCTTTAATAATATTATAGGCGGATCGGTCCCCGGATTTTATTTATAGATTAAATAAGGCCTAAATATTACGAGCCTCGACTTACTTTTTATTTTCGCTTTAAACGCTATAGGTTTCGTCCTAATCTAATTATTAATATATTTTAAGAATATTATTATTAACGTTTAAGGAGTTATTAATATCCTCTAGCGGTTATTTATCGACCTAATTTATATCCTTATTATCGTTAATTATTATTTCTTTAATTAACGAAACCTTATTTATTTAGGTAATAACCTACCTATATTTATTTATAGTAATCTTATTATATATTAACGGTATCCGCTTTAAGTAGGATATATTAGTATAAAGATTAATATAAATCTTTTATTAATTATTTAGATCTTAGCCTACTTTAGTAGTCTTTATTATTCTTATTTTAAAAGAATATTTTATCTTTATTAATCTTTTATTTTCTTTTAGGCTCGCTGAACTACTTTTATATTTATAATTTTTATATATTTAATAACGGCGTCTACTTTTAATAATAACGAAAGGCGTTTTTTTAATTTTATTATATTAGGGTTTTTAGAAAGTTATTCTTCGGCTTTTCTCTTCGGTTATAGGCCTAGTATACGCCCTCTTTAACCTCTTCGTAATATAGAATTTCCGAAAGGATTTATTCTATTAATTATTAATATTAGTTATTTATATTAGGTATATAAGATTAATATTTCTAACGATTTATAATTTGATATTAAGCCGAAGTTATATCTAGATATTAATTAGTCTCGTATTTCTTCTTCTTTAACTATAGTTTATTATTTATTTAGGCTTTAGATTATTCTTCTTTATAATATATTAATCGTTATTATAAAGAGCTTTACTATAAAGAAAGGCCGTAGATACTAGTCTAGTTATTTATATTAATCTTTATATTATTTAGATTAGGACGTCGATCTGAAATCTTATTTAAGAGTTATTAATAATAAGAGTTATATAATTTAATAATAAATAAATAGGGTTTACTACCGAATTAAGTACGATAATATAAAAACTAATAATTAAATAATTAAATAATAAAGGAGTTAAATAATTTAACGAAGTTATTTATAAAATAAGTAGTTCGTTAAATTTAGAAATAAAGGAAAAGCGGAGGCGTTTTAGAGAGCCGTTACTAACGCGGCGCTAATAATAAATCTAATAAGTAATAATATTATTAAATATAAATAACTTTAACGATTTTTATATATAAATACTACGTAGCTAGCGTATAGTAAATTCTATATTAAATTCTATAATTTATTTTAATTAAATAATATACTTTTAGTCGAAAAATTTAACGTATATTAATTAGTATTAATTAAACTTATAAGTATATATCCTTCTTTATAAAGCGCTCGTTTTACTACGGTAGTATTAAAATAAACCCTCTTTTTATTAATTTAAAACGTATTTTAGAGATTTAAAGTATATTAATATCTACTATTAATCGCGATATAAATAAAGATTAATATAACTAGTAAGCGTACTAGGTAGATATTTAGGTTTATTTATATTATTAACTTTACCCGGGAAGGAAGGAAGAGAATAATAGGTAATTCTTTCTTTTCTTTAATAATCTTTATCCTTTCCCTTCCGCTCCCTTCCCTACTATATCGGCAACTTGGGAAACCCCGATTTTTACGCATTTTACACCGAAATTGTACAAAATACTAGAAATGCGTATCTGCTCATGTCCCGTATTTTAAGCACATTATGCACCGATTAAGCAGCGATATTACGCCGATTTAACAACTTTTTTTTTTGACTTTAACTTTTAAGAGTATCTAGACTAGGGCCCCTATATAGGAATATAAATATCTTACTAAATCTATTTTTAGCCTAGATTCCGAATTTTTAATTAGATTTTTACTAGCGTTGCCCTATAGGGCTATAAAGCTACTTTTAGGATTAAGTTTAGCGCTCCCGCGCAGACCTTAACTCTAACTTAAAAATCTTGGCGCCAAGATTTGCCAAGATTTACCAAGGCTGCAAAATGCGCATTTTGCACCGATTAAGTAGCGATTTTGTAGAACTGTTTTTCCGGACTTGCCGATGTAGAAGGGAAGGGAGCGAGGGTTATTCTCTTCCCTTCCCTTCCTTATTCCGTAGCGTAGATATTATAAATACTAGTCTATCCCTATCTTCTAAAGAATCGAGATCGATAAATAAATTATTTATATAAACTTTCTTTACCTTTATATCTAGTTGTAATTAAATATTCGGTATTTATAAACTATTAATAAATAACCTAAATATAACGAAAATTTACAAATACAAATATTAGGTATTTATAATATTATAGAGATCCGTTTAATTTATTATTATTCTTATTATTCTTATCCTAATTATCGATATTATTAACGATACTAGATATTAGTTTATTATCGTATAATTTAGGTCCTAGGGAATTACTCCTAGATAATATATCTAGTTACTCTAGTCGTTTTATTTAATATTATATATAACTTAAGGGATTAATATTCCTAGGAACTATTATAGATACTATATAAAAGACTAGGAGACGGAGTAGATTTAGGTAGATAAAGTAAACTAGAGAGAATAAAATAGAATAAAGAGTAAAGAATAAAGAATAAAGAATAGAGATCTAGTAATTATATAAACCGCTAGTAAATACGCCTATTTCTATATAAAGTACGTTTATAAATTAGAGTAATAATAGCGACTTATTTAAAGATTATATAATTTCTATTTTATGTAACTAAAAAATCGCCGAGGAAAGAACTCTATACCGAGTTATAATAATACGGAAATTACCCGCCTAGTATAAGGCCTAGTATAGTAATATTCGTAATAGTAGGATTATTTTGATTTTTATCGAATTAGGATAATAGGTTAAACTTCGGTATTAAAGAATTTAAATAACTATATTTAATATAGCGAAGCCGTAAACTCTTTTTTATAATTAATTAATAACTCTACTATATCTAAAAATAATTAATAAAATATAATATATATAGTATAGGCCCTCTAATAAGTTCTACTCTCGTTATTTAACTATATTTATCTAGTTTTCTTACGATATTTTAACGGTATTAAGTTTTGAATAATATATTTATAAATAAAAAACGGTTAATATACCGCTTAAAACTTATTAAAATTATTAATCTTTTTAATACTAGTTAAAAAACGGTTATTTAATTATTCGAAGAAAATAGCTAGTTACTCAATATTGAAAATTATTATATAACGATTTATTAACGGTTTAGTAACGATTTATTAACCGTTTAAAAACTTATAATAACTCTATTAATAAAATATTTAAAGTTTTTAAAGTTCTCTATAGGGCTGAAAACTCGCTTAATTTATATTATATTAAATATTAATATTAAGATTTTAAAAAGTGTTTTTTCGAACTTTTTACGAAAAGTATATATATAAACCTAGTTTTATATAGGCCTAGTATTAAAGGACTTAGAGAATATTTAATAGATTTTTAATTATATTTCGCTACCGCTTAATTATCGTCTATATACCGTTGATAAACGAGATTTGAATTATTATTAAACCGTTTTTAAATTATTTTAAACCGTTTCATAACTAAAATCTTGAATCGTTAATAGTTTTAAAAAGAGAAGTATCGACGTTAATTAATTTTAAAACCGTCGTATAATTAGTATTTATCTAGTTGAGAAACTATTTAAAAACGGTTTAAAAATAGTTTATAGACGGTTTCAAAACCTAGTAAATAAGTAGGATAATACTTAGATTCTAGACTATAGTAATATAATATAAATCTCTTTAGATTAGTATAGATTTACTTTTATTTAAATTTATATTATATAGAATAATAAAAAGATAAATAGATAATGAAATATTATTCGTATATATTTATATTTATATATTTATACTATTTATATATAAATAAATAAGATATTATATATATATTAATTTATAAATATATTAATAATAGTATTAAGAGTATTTATTTAATTAATTAATTAATTAATTTATATATTTATTTAAATAAAACTACTTCGCTTATAAGAGAGTTTTATAGAATATATATAATACCCGATAACGTTACTAAATAATCGTTAAAGAATTTTTTTAAAAGAATAAAATTTTTAGTTTATTCTTAATCTCGGTTTTAGATATTTTGGCCTATTAATTAATAGGTCTTTCTATATATTATTAGTTTTTCTTCTAGGTTTCTTCTTCGCGTAAATTTTTAAAATTAACGATTTTATATTAATCTTTAATAACCTCGTTATTTTATATTTTATATTTACCCGTCTTTTTAAAATTTATTATTTATCTCCGTTACGGGCCTAAGTTTTTATAATATATATAAATATAATCGTAGTTAAATACTATATATTTTATTATACCGGTATACTAGTCTTATTATCTCTTTTTATTATTATTCTATACTCTTTCGCCTTTATTCTTAATTATATATATATAATTATTTCTTTATTATAGCGAATTTTACGTCCCGCTAGTATTTTAATATAATTACCCGGCTATTAAAATTACGACTTCTATATAAGAACTAATATATTAAAATATAAATAAAGATTCTTTTATTTATATAAGTTTTATTTTATATACCTATACTTTACCTACTCGTTAACGGCGGAGGAAAAAATTTAGTTTTATAAGATTTTATATAGCGGTTATTTTATAACTTTTAAAGTAAAGGAAGCCCTTTATAATTCAAATATTATTAATATTTAATAAGTAGTTAGACGGGAGCCTTTATTTAAACCTAAGATTTCGGCTTTATATATATATATTTATTCTATACTCTTTTTTATATATAAATATAATAGACGCGTTTTTTTAATATTTCCTTTTTTCTAATATATCGGGCCGCGACTATAGTTACTTTTCTAATCGATTATATTATAGAGGGTTTATTCTTTATTACTTTAATTCGTTAAAGAAAAGAGGGGGAGGAGAAGGAGGAAAAAGAAAAAAAGAAATTTCTCTTTATTAATACTATAGTCGCGTTAAGAATATAGATACCACTATAAAATAAATTTAATACGTCGCGATATAAGATATTTTAACTCTCTAGACTACTATAAATAATAATAAAAGATTTATAACTAGTCGGATATATACCTAGATCTCGTTACTAGCCGAGTATTTATTTAATTACTTCTTATTTAGGTTTAATTATTATTAGATAAATATAAAAATAGTTATTTTTAATATATTATAAACTTATAAACCTAGCCTTAATATATATATTAATAATTAAAAGTTTATTATTAAGATTTATATTTATAGAGTTATTAATTTAATAGGTTCTAGTACTAGATTTTAGTGTAGTTCGGTTTAACGGCGCTAATAGTCGGAGACTTCCCCGCACTATATATTTTTAATATATTATCTCTATATCTATTATATTACTAACTCTACTATAGGCCTAGAGAAGTTTAGGCCTAGCGATAGAAATAATTCTATATCTTTTCTTAATTAATTTAATTCTTCATAAAATATTTTAATAGAATTTTTAATTCTAGTTATTATTATTCTTTTTAAATTTTATTGAAAATAATACCTCTAAAAACCTTCTAAAATTAGAGAGTATAAATACCGTCTTTAACTCTACTACTAGTATATAAATTATCTCGTAACTATTTAGTAAATACTACGGGTTATAGTAAACGTAGAAAGTATAATATAAATATTAATACTAGAGTTAATAAGAATAAGTCTTTAAATCTAGTTATTATTAATATATTCTTAAAACTATATACTTTAGATTTAATTTATATTATTCTATATAATTTAAATTAAAGAGAAAGAAATAGTTAGTTATTATATTTATACCTCTAATTATATAATAAGCTAAATCTTTTCCTTCTAAACTTCTACCGAAGGGCCTCTTTTATAAAAATACACCTATAGTTCCTCTAATTTAAAATACCGAGTAATTTATATTATTATTTAGTAAATTTATATTATTAACGAGTTAGTATACTTCGTTAATTATATATACTTAAGCTTAGCCTCCGAAGTATAGATATATATTAATAAATTCTTAGAAGTATCGTTTTACGACTATAATATTTATAAAATCTATATAGAAAAGTCTAAAACCGACTTAAAAATCTATACTTTAATATTCTATATTATTAGAGACGCTGCGTAATATATAATTATAATCTTAATTAAGATTATTTAAGATAGTAGTTAAATCTAAGAAAAAGGTATTTTTAGAGGTTAATTTCCTAGTATATCGATATTTCTTAATGATATTCTCCTATAATAATATTACGGTAGTAGTAGAAGCGGTATTTCCTAGTATAGAGAAAGATTATATTATATATAAAGAGGCTTTAAAGCGTGTACGAGAATCTTTTAAAATAAGTTTTTATTATTATTAAAATCAAGTTTAATACTTTTTCTATTTCTATAAAAATTATTTTCAATACTTTTTCTATTTTATTCCTATTTAATATAAGCGAATAAATATAGAAGAATCGAATCCTAAATTTTATACTAGGTAGATTAATACCTATATCGGTATTTATAATCTAGAGAATATAGTATTAATAAAGACTATTTAGTTACTCCGCTATATTATAGTTTAGAACTTCGAGATCTACTAGTTTAAGTTTATTTTTAAAATAAATAGTTTATTTAAATTTTATTAACTATATATTTATTTTAACTAATAATTTAATTAGTTTATAATCGAAGTAGTTAATTTTAATAAATTTATACAGAAGGGATTAATTTAGCTACGGTATAAACTCTTAAATCGCCTCGTTATACCTATATAAAGTTAATCGTTCATCGATAATTATATTTAGGTAATTAGTAGTTTATATTAAATTTACCGATTTAATTTAAATAAATCCGTATAACCCAGATCTTACTAGTATTATATATATATATTTACTAAATTTATTCGATAATCTCTATCTTAAAGAGTAATTTAAGGATACTATTTCGATCGACGATTTTCCTACTATTACTATATAGTAAATTAAGAATAAACGTACTACGGTAATCGATATTAATAATAATCTAGAGATATTATTAAATAATAATATATTTATACCTAGGGCCTAGGTATTTAAAGGTAAAGATAAAGTATAAATAAAAATAAAAATATAAAAATAGGATAAGAATTTAGATTAAATAAATAAATAAAATCTAATAATAATTAATAATAAAAATAATAATAACGATAGTTTTTTAGTAATTAATAGTAAGTTATTTATAATATAGCTTTATTATTTCTAGTATTATTTCGAGGCGGGCTTATAACTAAAATTTAATAATAATACGACTCTTCTACTATATAACTATAAATTAATTATAATTTATAAACTTCGTTATATTAAATTTTTTGAATCTTTATTATAATCTCGGTTTAGTATTAAACCTTACTCTTTAATTTAATTAAAATTATATTTCTATATATCTACTTCTATTTATATTTATATTTTTATTATATTCTTTAACTCCTATATATCTACCTTTACTTTTATTATATACTTTTACTTCTATATATCTACCTCTACTTTTACTATTTATTTTTACTTTTATTCCTAGTTTCTACCCTCCTAGCTTCTACCTCTATTTTAAAATAAAGTAATTTCTAGTTCTTTATAAAGATTATAGAGCGGTTATATAATAATTATAAAACCGTAGTATTATTATATTAAGTTTATAGAATATATAGCGGTTATATAACGGTTATATAACGATTATATAGTTATAGTACTAGTATCTCGTATCTATAAAATTATATAACGATTATACTACAATTATATATTTATAATACTACGGTTTTAGGTCTTGTAATAGTACTATAATTATTACGTGACTTATTTATTAGTTTAATAAGTATTTATTAAAGACTTCTTCTCTTATAAGAGCTTAAATACAAAGAAAAGTATATTAATTATTATTTAAATTAATTATATATAGAAGCCCGTTTCGTTAAAGATAAGGAAATATATTATATAAAAAGAGTTATTAATAACGAGAGATAATATAATATACCGTCTATAGTTATAATAATAATTATATATATTATTAATTTTTTTAATTATTCTTAATTTATAGCTCTTAAGTTAGAGTTAAAATATCTTAAATATAAAAACGGAGGGAAAGATTTTATCTAGTTATTTCAATATTTTATTAAATTTAATTTAATTCTTAAGGCTCTTTAAAGACGTATTTATAATCTACTTTTATTTTATCTTTTTCTTCAATACTATCCGTATTTTTTTATAGTATAATTATTTAATTATAACGCTACGCGAAATAATCGAGATTATTTAATTCTTAAAGTTAATATTAATATAGAATTTAATAAAAGATAGAGAGGGTAGGGAGGAGGTAATAATAATAAAGTCGTAAAGATCTTCTATAATATAAATATAAATATAAATTATTAAAGATTAATAAGGATATTAATAATAATAAGGAAAATATTATAAATAAAAACGTCGACGTTAATATATAGGAAATAATAATAATATCTAGGTAAATATTATTTTAAATACTCTACTAAACCTATTAAATAATATTAATATAAATATAATTAACGAACGTCGAATCGGATACTAAATTATATCCGACTCGGATAATTAAATAATAATTAATATATTATCGACTCGTTCGACTCGGATAAGTATCTTTAGTTTATAGAAAATACGAAAAGATATTAATAAATATTTATTATATTTATTATATTTACTAGTTATTTAATAAAGATTATTAATAAAAGCTCTTTACCGACGATAAATATAAATATAATATTACTTTATATCTTATTAATTTAGACCTCATCGTTAAGAAGATATTAAGAGATTAATTATACTAGAATAATTTATTATTTAATATATTAGGGTAGTATACAATATAAATACTCTATCTAAAGATTTAGTATTATATTAAATAGCGGAGGTATTATAAAGATAATATCTCTACCGAATATTAATCGATATAGACTAGAGTATCTAGTTAAGGTAATATAAATAAAAAGATAATATTATTAATTATATCGTTTAACTTAATTTAAACCTAGGTAAAGCTCGTTAAATTTATAATTATAAAAGATTAATAAAGAACTTCTATTTATAATTTAGAAAAGAGTTATATAAAGTCTTTAACTCGATAATAATAATAAAAAGTCTTTATAATAATACCTCTTTATCTATTATTAGTATTAATTAGATTTTCTTATCACTTTTCTTATTTCTAAATATATTTATTTCCTCGTTTTATTATCTCTTATTTATTTATTTAATATTATTTAGTTTAAATAATTCTTATTATCTAGAATAAAATAATAATTATATAGTTTTTTATATTTTTAAAATAAGCGCGTGACCCGCCCGTTATATTAAATATTAAAGGATTATATCTAATCTATATCGAGATTAATATTATAGAAAATATAAATTAAAGTTACTTTAATCCTGAGAATATATATAATAGATAAAAGAAAACGAATTTTATTCCTTTTTATAAATAACTAGATATATTCTTTATCTCGTTTAATTTAATTTATAAATAAATTATATTATAAAGACTCGCTAGGGTAATACTTCTCTAATTATTATATAAATATTAATATAAGTTTTATATTAGATATTATCCGATAAGTCTAAACTTATATATAATATAATATAAATAACGACGAGTAAATTAATAAAGATAATCAATTTTTTCAATCTATTATAAATATCCTAACCGAGTAAATTAATTAGTTTTTAAAATATTAATAATTTAGGCGTATTCTTAATAAAATAGTCGAGATAATAAATATAGATATTATTTTATAAATATTTATTCTAGTCCTTTTATTTCTTATTTAATTTTAGGAATTCTATACGAGGTTTATTATTATTATATATAAAATCTACGGAGAGCTCTTTATCCGTTAATATTAAATTTTCAATTCGAGTAAATATTAAAAGATTTAATATTACTTTTATAATAGAAAGTTTACAAGTCTTTTTAAAATAATTATTAGTAATCGTTATAAATACTTTTTTACCCGCCGCTTTAATAACCGTCGTAAAAAAATAATTTCTTATACCTCTTTATTAATTCGTAACTCCTTATTATAGAGTTCTTCTCGTTAAATTTCCGTAATAAAGTAATAGTTTTATTTTATTTTATAAAGAGGAAATTTAATAAACTCGGCCGTACCCTTAAAATTCTTAATAAAAGGTATTCGTTTAATTTCGATAAAATTAAGAATTATCTTTATTTTATTTATAACCGCCTTTTCTATATTCTTATTTAAATATATATAAACGACTAAATTTATTATCCTCTAATTAATATCCTTAATTTTATAAAATATTATATATTTAGTAGACGAATCTTAAGGTTATTATAATTATTTAATTAATTTAATTATAATCGCGTAGTTCTTTAAAGTATAAATCTATTTAATTATTAAAAAACCCTATATAAAAGGTAAACTTTATTAATATTTATATTTATATATTTATATTTAATTCGGCTTTTTTAAAACTATTTTTAAGGAATTTCTTTCGAACCCGCTCTTTAATATCTTTTTTAATATTTTAGATAAATCTAGCGGCGGTACCCGTTTTAATCTTTACTTTATAAAATTCGTTTATAAAGATTTATTTTATATAGAAATTATGTTTAAGGCTAGTATCTAGTCGATTTAAAATCTTCTTAATTTATATATCGTATAAGACGGGGTTATATATAAATAGGATTTATTTTTAATTAAATTTTACGACTCCGAGTAATTTATAATATAATAACTTAGTATTTTCGGGGGTAAATCGTTAAGTATTAATATTAAAATACTTTTTTTAGTCTAGGCGTATAAATATTAAAGTTTTAAATTCTTATTATTTATATCGATTTATTTAGTTTATTCTTTTAATTAATTCTCTATTATTTATACTAGGATAATAACTAGAGTAATACTTTATATAGAATAAATAGTAATATCCTTATATTTATATATATAAGGGTAATAGATATCTAGTTAACCCGTAGAGGGATAAATATTATTATCGGCTTATAATTATAATTCGTATAAAGAAAGATATTTATTATAATAAATAAATTCTTTAAATTCTTCAAAATCCCGAAGTTTCTTCTAAATACTAGATTAATAATAATATAAATTAAATTAATATTCGGTAATAAAGTTAAGGAAAATATTAAATATTTACGTCGAATTGGATATTAGTACGATTTAATTTAATAATATTATTAAAAGAGACCTAAAGTTAAAAACGAATTTTATTAAATTTTAAATTATTATTATTAATAGCCTCTTTATAATAATTAGCCCGCTACCTTCTCTAAATAATATCGTAGAACTAATAAATATATAGTTTAGGAGGTATTATCTTATTAATTATTATTTTCTATAATTTTAACCCTCGTATAGTATATATATTATAAATAGATTTATTACCGGGTTTTAGCTAGAATAATTACTCTATAAATATTTATATTTTATTATCTTATTAGGGTCGGTCCTCTATATTAATTATAATAAAACTATAGAGTAGATAAATAACGGGCGAATCGAAAGATAAAGGGTAAAAAATTTATAAAGTTTCCCGTTTATTTATATTTATAAATATTATATTTACCTCGGTAACCCTCGCCGAGGTTATTTTCTTTATATTAATAGTATATAAGGACGGGTCCCTCGTTTAATATAATTAATTAATAATTAAACTCTTCGGCGCCTCTTCTTCCTTCTTATTATTATTAAATAATATATTAATAAAGACTTTAATTCGCTTAATAAAAGAAAATAAAGGCGGATTCGTTTAATAAAGTTATTAAACGATAAAAGATAATATAAAAAACTTTTTTAAATATTTAATAAAAACGGAAAATCTTTTTAATTAAGTCTTTTCTCTTTACGGGAGAGGATTATAATATTCTTAAATATACTAGCCGATTAAAGACCCGGTATCTTTTATTAATATTAATATATCTATTAACTAGTATCTTAATCGTTATATAAAATAACTTAATTAACGGAGAGGCCTATATATAATATAAAGAGGTTATTTAAAACTACCGCCTTATTATATACTAGCTAATATATCCTATAGGTCCTCGTTATAATTAATATTTATATATTCGTTAAGAGTAGAGTACTAGAGTTTATTATAATATAAATTATTTTACTTATCTTAAAAGCGTTTTATTATTAAGATATCGATTAATTTAATATAGTTAACCCGGAACTATACCGGTTTATTATTATTTCTTATATTATCTTTTAAGATAATATTAGATTAAATAAATCGGATTTAATTATTACGATTATATAAGATTTTTAAAAGAATTATCGTAGGATCTCTAGATATTCGAGGGGCCGAGGCGTAAATTTTTATATAAAACTTATTTTCGGAGTAATTATCTTCGGTTTTTTTAATTTTAGAATATAGGGATTTATATAACTCCTCGGATTCTTATTTAAATTAACGGTTTATAAGTTTAGTAATATTTTTATTAATTAAATATAAAAGCTACCGTATCCCTTTATCTCTAAATAAGAGAAAATAATTAAATATATTAAGATTAAGATTAATAATATTAATAATTTAACGACGAGTAACTTTAATTTTATTATTATAGAGGGTTCTATTTAATATTTTTATTTTTTATATTCTCCTCTCTAGTTTTATTCTAATTACGGCGAAGAATTTTAATATATATTATAAACTAAACTCGATATTTCTAATATTCTATTAGAGACTATTTAAACCGATATTATTATAAAAATTAATAATTATTAATAATACTACGATAAATAACTTATCTACGTTAGAAGATAAAGTTAAAATAAGTATTATTAATAAGAATTAAAATAAAGAGGGTAAAGTATAGTTAATAAATAAAAATAATAAAATATAATTAATAAATAAAGGGGGCGAAAGGATAAATAAAGAATATAAATCGATTTTCGATAAATAGAATAAATAAACGCGTTATTTATTTTATAACTAATAGTATTAAAATAATAATATTAAATTTATTAAATTTATTAAAACTTAATATTAATATTTATAAAATCCTATTTATTATAACGCTAGAATATAATAAAGTAGAAGATTCTAGATTGAAATAAGAGTAAAGAGGGTAAAGAATAATAAAATAATAATATCTAGAAACGGATATTAAAATAATACTAAATTCGCGTAATAAATACGAATTAATAATATATATAACTAAATATTTATTAGAGTGGAACTATATTCGATCGAGTAGTTAATAAAATTATTATTATATTTAAATTATTATAGAATTATTATTAGGGGTTAATACTTTTATTTTTATAAATTCTTAAATCTTAAAAATAGCCGGATAATAAAAAACGTCCGAGTCGGTTAAAACTATATTTAATATACCCAAAATAGAGATATAACGGGAGAAATAAATAAAATAAATAATATAAAAAACCGTTTACTTCTAACTAAATACTATATTATCGGAATATTTATATAGGTCTATACTCAAGTATTATTAACGATTTATAACGATTATTAAATATAATAATAAATTTAGGCTATAATTGTTTCTTAATTAATATTATATTATACTTTAAATTAGAAGCGGTAGAGTTTACCTACAATTAAGAATATTATAATTATTAAATATAATCGTTAAGGATATAATAAACTAGTATATTATATCTCTATTAGGCGGAGTAATTCTTATATTAATAAATAATTATCCCGTTTTAATAGTAAATATATTTTATAAAAGATCCGATAAAGGGGTAAAAAGATAATATAAAAATCTTTATAAACCTAATATTAAAAATAACTCTCGTATATTTATTAATTAATATATATAAACTCTTAAAAAAATCTCCTTCCCTAATTTTAGTATTTAATATATAAATTTAATCTAGCCTCTTTCTTATTTAAATAAATAAAATAATATATACTATTTCTTTTTATACTCTTTTATATACTAAACTAGATAATATTCTTATAATATTCTTATAATATTCTTATTTTATTACTACGGTTATACCGGTTAATTATTATATTTAGTATTAAGAATTTATCTTTAAGACTTTATAAGGTTTTTTTAATATTCTAAAGATTAAATCTTACCTTCGAAGTCTAATATACCTAATATACGAATAACCGAATATACTACGTAGTTCGTATATATCTCGAACGATTAATAAATAGTACTAGAATTACCTAGATATTAATTATATAAAGATTTTAAACTAATCGATATTTTACCCTATTAATAAATTTATTAAAAAAAGAGAATTTAGATTATATTATTATTAAAACGAATAAATCGATAATATTAATATTATAAAAAGTAATATCTTAATAGTAATAGTCTTTCTAGGTATTTATTATAATATAAAAACTAATTTAATAACCGTAATTAAATATATAAAAAACGGACGTGTTTTTATAAAAATCCTATAAAGCCTCTAACTTATATAGACGAAGAGAATAAAAATAATATTAATAATAAAAGTCGCTTTTAGGGTAAAGATATAAATATTTTTTAAAAAAATAATATATATTAAATAATTATATAGATAACGATACTATAGAATAAATATTTTAAAACGCGGAGGATTATAAAATATATTATCTTCGGGACGTATTAATTTAAATAATAGAATAAATAATCTTTATAACGACTTCGGGTGATATTAATATAATATTATCTTTAATAATTATATCGGTAGAATAATATTTACTAGAGCGAGGTACGGGGAGGTTAATAATAGGAAAAAATATATTAAGTTTAAAATCTTTATCCGAGTAATTATCCGAACCGGGTATAAATTACTATCCCTTCGGATTAAAAATAAATTATATAATAACCGAGTAAATATATATCGCGCGACTCTTTAACGATTCTATAAATAAGTTTTTTAAAAACCGTCGATTAAGACTCTTTTATAGATATTATAACTTCGATAGCGCCCTATTATTAAAAACAAAACTATTTAATATAAAATATAATAATATTAATAAAGACTAGGTCCGGTAAATTTTCTAGGTTTATATAAATAAATCTAGTAATAAACCTAGAATATATTCTATTCTCTACTTCGATATAATATCTATTATAAAAGTATTATTAAGATATATATTATTTAATTCGAGCCTTAACTATATACTAATACTATAACGAGATTTTAATATAAATTTTATTATTAATAAAATATATATAGCCGGCTAGTAATAAAAGATATAAAATAAACTATTTAATAACTCGACCGTCGTATTAGTAATAATAAGATCGGATAAAATTTATTTATCTCGAATCTACGGAGACTAATATAGTAGATTTCGAAATTATTGATTTTATATACTAAATAAATAACTCGTATATCTTATTTAGGTAGGCTAACTACTAAAATTAAATAAATATATATATAATAAATTATTCGTATAGTAGGCCCGTAGTAGTATCTTAATTAAATAGAATTAAAACTAGGCTAGGGCCTAGTCATAGTATAATATATAATCCGCTCTTTCCTAGTTTTCCTAGTTATTATCGCTACTTTTAAAATATCTTTAAAGAAGTTTAGAAATAGTAGTAATAAAAAGCCCTTATTAAAGAAGCCCTCTTTTAAGAAATAATACTCGTTTATATTATTAAAAGATACTACTACCGCCGATAAAGCTACTTCTATAACTCTTTTATTTATTTAGTAAATAAAGTTATTTTAACCTCGCCTAAAGTAGACTCCGAGTTATTTACGAATTTATAATTTAGCTTTAACTCCTTTTAAGACTTTAATATACTTAAAGTTTATTATTAAGAAACTAGGTAATAGCCCTAAATAGTAAATTATTAATAAATTCAATAATTTTTAGCTTAAATCGAGTTAATTTATATCTTTACCGTTTTTAAAAGTTTTTATAATTCTCTCTTTTATAATTTAAAAGAGTTTCGGTAAATTTATAAACTAGACTAAGAATTAGGCTAGGTATATTTTAATTTTTATACCGCCGTTACTATCGAGGCGTAGTTTATTCCTACGGAGGAGATTATTCGGTAATAAGAATAAAAATAAGAATTCCGAGCGAGTAATTTTAATAATAATAGTAGGAGTAATAATTGAATTTACTACTATTAAAGCCGCTAAGGCTCGTGAGGCTATTAAGGTTATTATTATTAAAACTACTAAATTAATTACTATTAAAATTATTACTGAAGTTATTATTATTTAAATTATAATTAAAACTACTAGTACTATTATTAAAATTAACGTCTTAGTATTCTAGAGTAAAAACGGGCCTAATAGATTATTAAAGAGTTTATAGTACAGTTAATACCTTATTAAATATATATTTTATTATATTAAATAAAGAAGCCTACTATCCTCTTTAATAAAATAAAGAATTATAATATTAATAATTTAAATTTATTCCTATTAAGGCGAGTTTTTAGGGAGTATTAAAAGAAGGTTTTTAGATATATTTTTAATCGTAGACTACCTACTTTTCGGGTCTTTATAACGATAATATTATTATATAAGAAACTACCGGGGACGAGATAATATCCATAATCTATAAATAACGATAATAACTAGTATATTATCGAGGGTTAATTAGATATATTCTTTATAAACGGTAAAAATAAACTTAAAATAGAATTACTATTATATTAAACTCTTACTTTTATTAGGGAAATATTTACTACTATATTTATTTCGTTATAATTAGTTACCGTTATCTTTCCTATTATTAGCTCTAGTATTAGAGTTAATATTAATAATTTTATTTCTACTTTATTTAGGAAATTAGAGGGAATAATTTTATAAATTATAAATTAATTATTTTAGAGTAATCGAACGCCCTAAATCCTAATATTATTTTAATTTAAAGTATTTTTAACCGCTAGGTATATAGGAAATATAAATACTCGAATAAAAATAAATACTACTAGGTTAATAAGAATAAAATATATTATATATTATTAAGTAAAGATACTACGGTTTAGCGGGGAGTTATTATACTAGATATTTTAAAATAACTAAATAAAGAGGTACCGCTAGCGAGAATAAAAAAAAGATAGAAAAATATAAAGAAATATAAGAAAAGAAATAAAGAACGAGAGTAAAAAAATAAATTTATATTATTTAAATTAATACCGTCGCTAGTAAATTACCTATATCCGCTGTTTATTTATATATATATATTTTCTTTTATTTAGCCGGTAGCCCCCTCTTTAGTAAATATTCGGACCTTTATATTAAAAGTTAAGATATAGATTAGAAAGATTTTAAAAAGAATAAAGAAGTCTTTTTATTACTAACTCTTTTATTTTATTATATACGGTTTTACTTCTTTCCCCCCCCCGCGGGAATAATCCTATTAACGGCGATATAATTAAATTAATTAATTAAATTAAGCCTAGATTATAGCTCCGCGATAAATCTAATTTAAAGAACGTAAAGAATAAGTTACTAAATAAAGATTATATTATAAAAAACGTTTAGGGGTAGAAAAATAATAAATTCGAATATAAATTAAAAAAACTAAAGATTATACCTAGAATAAGATACTCGTTTACTCGTTTTACTAGTTAATTTAAATATAAAAAGAGTAAATATTAAATAAAAAATATTATAAACTTTAAGTATCTCTCGAATTTTTCTATAAAAGACTCGTTAACTTTAATTAAATATATTTTAAATATATTATTTAATATCTTTACTAAGAGGCCTATACTAGTAACTAAAAATTATATTATCGATTTAATTAAATATAAAGACGACGACGGCTAGGGCTACGGAGCGGATAAGGATCTAAATAATTTATATACTTTTATTAATAATTAAGTTACCGAGGGGTAAATAAATTAAAATTACTAATTTCTATAAATTATTTATAAATCTATATATATAAACTGTTCTTTTACTTTATATTATTATAGATATTATTATTATTTTCCTTTTCCTTTTCCTTTTCCTAAATATTTATTTTATTTTTATAATTAATATTTAATTACTAGAAGATATTACTAGGATCTTTATAACTAATTTATAATTTTACTATTAAATCTAGGAAATAACTAAATTACTCTTTATTTATATATATTTAAACGATATTAGAGTACCGTTTTATCTAGCTCTTTAAAACTAAAAACGAAATCTTAATAAAGTTAAGATCTAGTGAGTAGAGAAAAAGATATTCGAGTATATCGGTAAATCTTAAAAGTAAATATTAATATACTCTAAATGTTATTAGCTCTATTAGAAAGCCGTCTACGGGTTTATATTAAAACTCTATATTAAATACCGACCCGAGGTTTAGTAGGATTAATAAGTTAGGGGTCCGGGTAGAGTCCTATTAATAAATAATACTTACTATTAATAGGTTTAGTAACTCGATAAATAATTAGTAATTTAGCTATTAGACGAATAGGCCTATTATATACCCTATAGTATACGTATTTGTATACGTATTAGTATATATTATAGTATAGGTTATAGTATACTTTATAGTATATATAATAGCGTACGCAGCTTGCGTATACTATTGAATAATATACGAATAGTATACGAATAGTATGCGTAAAGGTATTTTAAATAGTATACGATATACACCCCCCGTAGTAGTTTTTAAAACATTAGACGAAAGCCCCTTATAGTATATAAAATTATAGTATACACTAAGGCATACGCCATGGTATGCGAAATAGTATAGTATTTATATATATATACTCTCTAGATATACCCGGGTAACGCCCCCGCGAGAATTTTTATTAAAACTTATTATTCCGGGCCCGGTAGGTCGCTAGCGTTAATAATTATCGCTAGGGGTCGCTATCGTTAATAGCGACGATTATAAAACTTTATTTATTTTAGGTTTATAATAGGGCTAGCTATTATTAATATATTAATAATATATATAAATTACTAAAGTTATTAATCCTACTAAAATTAATTTAAAATTATTAATAAGATACTACCTAAACCCCCGATTTATTAAATTTATTAAAAGTTATTTACCCTGACTCTTAATTTACTAAATTTATTAATAGGACGTTAATAACTCTATCCGTAAATTAGGGCTATTAATAGTATCCTATTGATAATTTTTCTTAGTAAAAGTTACTAGTAGGACGTTACTAGCCCTATCCGCGCGGTCGGTAACTAGGGTTTTAGTAGGAGTTTTTGAGATTTATTAATATAAAATACCGGCGTTAATATATAGCTTAACTAGAACTAGATTATAATAAATACTAGTATTATTATAAATTATTATTCAGAGTACGTCATCGTCTTCGAAACGACCGTAGCGAGGGAGTATATTATATTTAATAAAATTATTAAATATCGCCGCCGTAATTAACTTTTAATATATAATTTAGTCGAGGTAATTATTAATAATATATATAGGTAAAAGACTCTACTTTTTACTTTTATATAGGCTCTAAATAAATTAACGGCGTAATATTAATAAGAGTTTAACTATATTTCTTATTACCTACTAAAGTTAGTTATATCGATATTATATATAAAAATTTAAAATATACTAGTACGTTTATAAATAGTACTTTTATTTAGAAAAATTAATTAATTAACTCGTTACCCCTTTAACTTTATAAACTAAATTATTTTTAAAATCTAATTATATTTACGAGGAATCTTTTACTAGATCTTTCTACTTTATTTTAAATATTAAAAATACTATTAAATAACGGCCTTATTAATAATAATATTATACTCGTTTAATAAAAAGTAGGTTATTTCGTCTAGGTAAATTATAGGTTATTTAGTAAAATAATATAGGAGTTTATATTTTAAAAACTCGTTAATTTTCCTAGGTCGCTCTCCTACGTTCTTACTCGGTATAAAAACGATATCGTAAAGCCTCTATATCTTTATTATCCTCTATAGCGTAATTAGACTTATATTATAAAGACCGGTAACGATACTATCGATACTATATCCTAGCTCGAATTTATATTAAATTAAAGCGCGAAAAAACTTTAGAACGACGGCGACTATAATAATAATAAAGAGAGAACAACGAGGTAAGACTCTATTAAACTATATTATTTATATAGTTTTAAATTTAACTATTTAGGATAGATTTATAGTATATTTATATCTATATTTTATTTATTTAATTTAAGTAGTTACTTTATTTAAATAAAATATATAGACTATTTATTTAGTATATAAAATTAATAGTTCAAAAATCTACTATAGGCCTAGCCGGTTTATATTATTATTAATAACCTCGAACGGAGTATATAACGAGTAGGGACTTAATTAGAGTTAATATTATTTAACTTAATACTAATAATCTATAATAAAGCGAAAGTCGAAATATATTACTATATTTTAAAGTTTATAATAAAGGGTAAGTTAATTATAATTATAATTAATATTTATTTATATTAACGGCGTGATTTTAAAATGTTTAAAGAGTATACTCGGAAAGGGATTTATATTATATATATAAACGGATTAATTTAACGATATTATCCGATTTTAATTTCTATACCTAACGATTATAAAAAATAAATTTTAATTACCTTTATTAAAAATAGTAAATATTATCCGGTATATTTAATATTATTAAATAAATACGAGTAATTATACTTTAAAGTCCTATATTCTTTAAGGATATTAAAGTAATATATAAAATAATTACGCGTTTAAAGAACCTACGATAAGGATATATATATATAACCGTTATAACTTCGCGGAGGGTTATTTCGCGGTTAATATCTTCGAGATTTAAATCTTTAATATATTATATACTTTAATAATAAAGGGGTTAATAAACTACTTCTTAAATTAATTAATTTAATATATTAAAGAGGGTAGAATAAAAAAAGAGATAAAAATTCTATTTAACGATTAATTTCGAGTCGTATTTAAATATATTAATTTAAAATACTTCCTAAACTTTAATAAAATTAGTTAGTAGATAAAGAAAGAGAGTAAATAACTTTTATAAATATTTATACCCGTATTTACCCCTCTATTATTAGAAAAGATACCGAAAATACTATATATAAAACGAGCGATTATTAACTTTATTATATTTATAAAATATTGTTCGTATAACGAAGAAACGTTTAGGTATATAGATATAATATTAAATAAAATTAATCTATTAAAAAAAATCTTTAAGAAATATAAACTAATTAATAAAAAAACGGGCGAGTTATATTTTAATTTCCCTAAATTCTATATTCTTATTTATATAATACCGATAATTAGATAATATAGTCTACCGGACTCTTATAGTATTTAAATAATAAAAAGAATATATTTAATATTATTAAAAAATAACTATAAGCGAACGAATAAATACGATAATTATTAGAAGTAAATAATAAAGTATAACGCTAGTTATATTAAAATCACTACTATAAAGGATAATTTAGAGTATCGAGAGATAAAGTTTATATTATTTAATTAAAAAAAAGATAAGAAAAAGAGAAGTTTATAAAAACCGGGGTTCTTTTATACCTCGATAAATTAAATTAATAAACGGACGTAGACGAGGATATTATTTTACGGTAAATTCATAATATAATACTCGGTATTAATATATAATATTAAATATAGCGAAGATATTTAATTTAAAGGGTTTTCTCGAAAGTCTAATTATATTTATTAAAGCGAATCGAGTAAAGGCGTTTATATAAGACCTAATAATACCGAATACTAAAATTAATAAACGGGAGGTAGGTTAGAACTAGATTAATAACTATTTAATTTATATCTATAAGAATTTAATATACTAGAAAATATTAGAGGAGGACTCTTTTAATCCGAGTTACTTTTATAAAGATATAATAATCTATAAACTAAACGTGAAGTTATATTATTATAATTAATATAAAGATAATATATAAATACGCGAATAAAAATTAGTTAAAACGAACTCTATTATTATATAAAAAGGAAGGTTAATAAATAAAGTATAAATTATTATAAAAATAAAGAATTTAGGTTAAAGAGATTAAAAATAATTATTTATTTATTTATAAAGTATCTTTATAAAAGTCTTTAATTATCGATATCTAAAATAGGTCTAAAAGTCTTATGAAATAATAAAAATAAAAAGAGCGCGTCTATTATATACTCTTAACCCTAGAATATTAAATAATTAATAGTTCTATAAATTACTAAATATCGAGCGAAGTATTTATTTTATATTTATAATAATTAAGAGAAGGAACTTTTTTTATATTAATTTATTAATTAATTAAAATTAATATAATATTATTTATAATTTTAAATTCTTTATAAAGAGTTAGAGATTAGCCGAGGAAATCTATATCTAAATTATAAACGGAGGGCGTATATATAATTTAAATATAAAGCGACGAAAGAGTTATAAATATTAATATTATAAAGAAAAAGGATATTTATTAATCGTTATAATAAGAAATATATAAAGATAAAGATTTAATAAAATGATTTAAAGACCGAAATCCGAGTTAATTTATATTATTATCCGATTTAGATACTAAATCGCCTATATTATTATCTAATTTAAATATTAAACTATTTATATTATTATCCGACTCGGATAATGAATCGCCCGAATCGGGTTCGGGGGATAAAATCGAAGAAACGAATTAAGAATATTATTACTTTATTATAATTAAAGATATTAAATCTTAATTAACTAGAGGTTAAATATTTTTATTATATTTCCCCCTCCTATTAAAATACTCCGATAAAGAGGTCTTCCCTAGAATAAAGTTTTAAATAAATAAATAATAAAAAAGAGGGATAATTACGGGAATTAAAAATTATTTATCTATTATTTATCTTTTTATCTTTTACTCTTTTATATTATTATATTATCTTTTATTTAATTAATTATAATATAACTAGAGTTTATATATTATTATATATCTTTATTAGAGTTATATTAAATATTATTTAATAAATTAGACTAGTTTCTAACCCCCCTCCTACGTTTATAACTAGTTATAATAAATATTATTTAATAAATTAAGCTAGTTTCTAACCCCCCTCCTATATTTATAACTAGTTATAATAAATATTATTTAATAGATTAGGCTAGTTTCTAACCCCTCTACTATATTTATAACTAGTTATAATTATTATAATTTCGTTAACTCTAAATTAGAAGTTATCTTTAAGAAGTATATCTACGCCGAATAAGAAAAATAAAGAATCGAGGAAATATAAATACTTTAAACCTAATTTCGTTATCCGATAATAAATACGGCGCTACTATTTATTTATAGTAGAATTAAACTCCGAGTCGCCGAATTTTATTACATTTTTATTAATATTTTACTACGTACCGTCTACGCTATATTCTTCGACGTAATTATTTATAATATTTATACCGTTAGAGGCTAATCTTAATAAATTAATAAATTAATAATTTCTTAAATATTCAATATTCAATATTAATACGTTTATAATATCTTTTAATAAATAGAAAATAAATAAATTCTTATAATCTTCGTTATTTATAGGATTAAAAATAAAAAGGAAGATTATATTAAAAGAATCGCCTCTTTTATAAATTATTATAATCGAGGTACTTTAAAATTCGAGTAATTTATTTACTCCGTAGCGATAATAAATTTTATATTATTAAATATATATTATTTCTACCCCGAATATCTTTTTATTAATCTTTATTTTATTTCTTTTAATATTTTTATTTATTTATATTTATTATACTAAAGGCCTTAGTTTATATATATTTATATTTTTTAAATTATTAAATTATTTATTACTTTTTTACCTAAATAAAATAATCTTTTTATAATAATAATTATTTTTAAAATACCTCTTAAAGTCTAGAACTTCATTTTTAAATTAAATATTCTTCGATATTTATAACCTCTCTAAAGGTAAATAACTTTAAATTAAAATATTAATAATAATTATATATTCTTTTTATTATTTATAGTAGTATTAATAACTTTCTTTTTAATCTTCTATATTTTAATTAATTTAATATCGACTAGTTTATTTAATTATAAATTATATAATATATATCTTCTCTATCTAGTTAATACGAAAGATATAGTAAAAAATT
>JAABUS010001874.1_pt1 | contig 42900 bp, 40 predicted proteins | sample 5560161 | NCBI WGS metagenome assembly JAABUS01 (sample SAMN10711885, study PRJNA513376) | rock metagenome | isolation source: Antarctica rocks | place: Antarctica: Victoria Land, Trio Nunatak nord | collected 2016-01-04
ACAGGAGAGATTGAACATAGCGGATAGAATGGGAGTGATTTGGATAGAATTTTGACCAATTCATCGGAGCGAGCCAGGTTGGACAGATTGGGAAGAGCGCTGTCGAGATTGGTGGATGGTAGGGGTTTGCGTGTGGATGGTTTTGAGGGATGGTTGATGGTGGGTATTGGGTGGTGGGAGGTGGGAGATAGGGCGGTGAGTATGCGGATGAGGGGAGGGAGGAAGGGGTGGGATGGTGTGTAGAGGAGGAGAGGAGCGTGGTGGATACGTATGGTGTCGAGGTTGGCTTGGGAGAAGAGGGGCGCTTTCGTTGTGGGCATGGGAGGGGAGAGAGCATAGGATTTGGGGGGAAGCAGAGAGAAAAGGGGGGAAAGCATAACAGGCTCGAGACGACTGTGTAGCGTAGGGGTAGGATGTGTTGCAGAAAGGGTAAAACGGGCCATGCATGAAGCCGGAGCCAACCAACCCTCATGAAAGGGCCGGGGCGACTTCACGTTTCGCTCAGTAGAAGGATTGTTTTGAATTAATTTTCGTCTCCTTGGACTAGGTCATCGATCCACAGCAAAATAAATATTTAGTTCCACATTACACATGCCACAGCGTGCGTAGGAATCGTACAACGCGGCTCATGGGAACAAAAAGGATATGTCAATACGCCCGAAGTCTTCGCTGATCAGCGGCTGGCTCGCTCCATTTGCGGTAACGATAGCCTAAGGTATGCCCAGTAATCCAGACTCCAAAGAAGTAGAAAAAGCGGAAGAACTAGCTAAATAGGGATCGAGCTCAATGATTTCGTGAAGTCGTTTCCTCGACGAGAAGATAGGATGTCCGATGAGGTAGATGCAGAAAACGCCATGCTAGCCAAGTCGATGATACGAATATGCGGTCTAAATGATCTATTCCAAACAAGCTGGGACTTTTCGCAGCGACGTCTCATATCGGCTGCTGAAGCAAATGCTGATTGCTCATCATCTGGTTCGGGGGCATCATGCCCGTCGGCATGCCACCCATCCGCATCGAAGCCGGAGCCATCGTGTGCATAGAATGAGGGAGGTAATTGTTGGAATCTGCGGGCGGCGGCGATTCCTCTTCGAGAGCACCGAACTCGTTTTCCTCCATTTCAAGCTCCTCTTCACTGTAAGTTTGCTGATCGCCTTCGGGGCGGGCTTCGTGGGTGCGGCGATGCCTGCGGTTCGCATTAGTATTGAGGTTTGTGGGTAGAAAGTGAGCGACTTACTGTGCGAGGTTGTCGGAACGCGAAAAGGCTTTGCTACAATGCGGGCAGACATACGGCCTCTCCTGTGTATGTGTGCGCACATGGCGTTTCAGATGCTCCAAACGTTTGAAGAGGCGGCCACAGGTTGGAATCGGGCACGAGTGAGACTTGTTGGGATAAGGACCAAGCTCCATCATGGTAGCGCTACGTGCTCTCCGTACAGGACCTCCAGAACGGTCTGAGCGGCCATTGAGATGGTGGTGGCTCATTGTCTGCTGGTTCAGATCGCTTTGGAATTTGGTAAAGTCGTCTTGTTGTTGCATCATGTTCATCTGATTCTCACTGCTTTCCAGCGAGGGCAGTGGGGTACCATTTCGAGACAACTCCATCATCTCTTTCTGTTGCTGAATCATGTTCGCGTAGCCATTGGGTATTGCGGGCGGTGAACAGCTTTCTTGGACCTCCTCGCCTTCAGGCACGAGCCCCGCGGAAGCAGAGATAGACCGACGAAGATCACTTTGCTTACGGACCTGATGAGGAAGGTTAGTTGCCATCCCATTCGCCGCTGTAGCCGCTGCGCCCGCTACTTGAGGTGGTATTGACGAACGACGTCTCCGTTGCTTGTACGTGGGCGAGCCCTCGATCACGGAGTAGACATTGTTCGATGGGAAGCCTCGGCTGCCAGAGGAATATTGGGGACCGGCCAGGTTTGAGGGGGGTAGCTGCATCATGGCGTTGAAGTTCTGTGAGGAGTTGACATCAGGCAGTGCAGTGTAGAGACCGGTATCCTCATTTGCGATGTACGCTGGCTCTGCGCCAAGCTGTTGCGCTTGCTGCGGGGGAGTCACTGGCTCGAATGAGATACCTCGATTGCTGTAATCTTCATATTGTGAGGAGACGAACGATGGTGCAGGAGAGTACTCCATGTAGGTAGGCATTGATGTATGTCGTTGGTGTACTCTCGAAAGCGGGATGCCGTTGCGATCATACTGCAATTGCCCGTAATCCGATTCTCTCTTGACATAATTGTTTGCCATCGTTGGCTGCAGTTGTACCCCGGAGTAAGCACCCATTGATTGTGAGATATCTTCACTGACTGTAGGAAGCGATTGGGGAACCACTTGTGGCGGTGGCATTGAGTCAACGGCGCGCATGACTGGCGAGGTTGACTGCGAATAAGCGGAACTCGCGTTGGCAGAGAACGACGACGTGTTCGCTTGTTGAGCCTTGGTGAGTTGCTCGAACAATGACTGTGAAGAATCAAATTCGAATGACAGGGCCGGTTCGCTCACAGCCATGGTAGTCGCTTCTTGACCCATCTTCTCTCGCTTTAGATCTCTCTCCAGCGCATCGAGAAACAAGCGGTCGTGTGGTACGCTGTACCAATAAAACACCTTCTGCTTCTTCTGTGTCCGGATGCAATTGTTCTTGTACATGAAGTCAAGGAAGGGGCTCTTGGGTTCTTCAAGTGATGCGTCGGTGCCAGACTTCAGATTGCGAAGGTCGGAGAAGATGCCTTCTTCGAATTTCTTCGAGTTCTTGACAGGGCGCCCGAAGGCTTGGAAGCGAAACGACAGACATCGTACAATATCGGTACCAGAAATGTGAAAAAGATTGTTCCTGCTGCTACTTAGCGCTGCGACAGGTCCACGTCCATTGGACTACCATTGGATGCGGTGACTTACCACAAAACGCAGGATACGTACTCGCCAGTGGGTAGCAGGAATCTTCGGATGTACTGGTCTGGGGTCCAATCCACAGGTGCAGAGATGAGGAAATATTTTACTGCGCAACATATTAGCAGAGGCTACGTGGATATGTGACTGACAATAGCCCGAACGACGGTTCTTCAAGCCAGGCAGCTGTCGCGGAGGTATCAACTTACAGTTATCGACTTGCTGAAGAGCGACTTGCGCGTCTTGGGGTAGGCTTTGTTGCGCTTCGTTAGAGAGCATGAAGGTTTCTGGTTTCTGCGGCGGCGCCATGGCGGTGCTGCTGCTGTTTTGCTGCGAATACATGATGTCGGATTTGATCAGGACCAAATGAGGGGCCGAAACCTGTCACTTGTATTGGGCAACCTCGTCGTCGCGTGGTGGTGATAGAACGTCGGGTAGGTAGGCAGTGCCCTTGGCCAAAGACCTCAAACGGGTCGGCGGGAGGCGCTGAAACTCCAAAGCCACAGATGGTGATGGTACCAGGAGCAGTGTAAGTATCGTGAGAATCGATGTATACGCGAGCGAATAATCAGAGGACCAGCCTCGAAAGACGTCTTGACGCTGAAAGCCGGGGTTTTGGTTCAGGTACTTGGGTTCAAGTGGCAGGCCCGCCTGTCGCAATTGTCCCTTTCAAACGCTCGACTCGTCGCAGGGGAGTACGAACGCGAAAACACAAAAGAACAAGAAGTCGAAAGCGAATGTCCCAAAATCGAGGTTGAGCCTTGAGTGTTTGAGGAGTCTGACAATTTGAACGTCCCCGGCGGGTGTCTGGCGTGCAAGTGGGATGGGGAAGATGGAACAGGCGACCGTGTGTGAGAGAGCGAGAGGCTACGTTTTAGATTTGCTGAAAGCTGTGGTGCAGCAGGGTCGGGAGTCGATCTGACTGGGTTGGTGGTGCAAGGTTAGCAATGGAAACAAGCGCCGAAGAGTGGGCGCAAAGACTAGCAATTTAAAGGAAAGCGTCAGTGCAGTCCCATGTCAGGGGTACGATACCCAGTGGTTGATGAATGAACCCCGGTAACGGGAAGAAGTCAATTTGCCGTGACAAAAAAAGACTTGATCAATCTCTGTTGACGCTGCCCGTTGACTGGGTATGATGGTCACTGGGGGGTCCATGTTGGAGAAGAATTCTGGTGGCAGGGAATGGACTGCAATTCATCCTCCAAATGCAATGCTCGCAGCACACGTACCGCGAAATCAATGGACGCCTTCGCTCTTCGGGTGCGGGTCTCTGTGCCGCAGCAGAAGTATGCAAAGTCACACCCACATACGTAAGGAGGACGCAGCGGTGTGATGGCAGATACACACAAGGCAGTCCAGAGTCCCCGTTTTGGTCTGTCGGCGATGTCAGGCAAAGTGACTATTCGAGTCTGTGCACCGTCACGGTCAGCGCTGAGTGCTCTCCCATTTCCCATTGCACCCACTTACATTGGTTCTTGATGCAGGCTTGGCGACGGTGAAGGCCCCAATCCCGTGCCACCGATGGATCCGGCTTTGGGGAGTGAAGGATGGGCCTTGGCGAATGACTGGATGGGGGCGGTAGTTCGAAGGTCGAGGTGGCCGGGCTGCTGCTGCTGCTGCTGCTAAAATTGGACGCTGGACTCGCTTCGGCTTAGGTGGCTAGGTGCCCTCTGCACGTCGACTGATGAATCGCGCTAGCAGCAGACCCTGGCGCGTTTCAGGACCGAGCCATTCTTCCGACACTCCCTCAAGCTTCTGGCCGAATGTTACAAGACGATGATGAAGTCACGGGAGAGCGACAGTGGATTCAATGCACATTGGGCTCCAGCGTTGATGGAAACTATTTCCTCATCCTTTGTCTATGAACGAAATTTCCTTAAAGACTTCCAGGTCTCGCAAGATTGCATAATTGAGTCACCCTCTGTTTCAGTGTGATGAAGACCGGATCATTTCGACCCCAAAGGTGGCATTGAGACATCGCCAGTGCCCTATCGCTAGAAACAGCCAGTGGCGCCATCTCTCTGTGATTATCACTCACCTGGGGCGTGTCTGACGACCCGTTGTTCATAATCAGGATAGACTTAGATCAAACTCCGTGGAAGCCTGCCTCGTGGATGTCCCAGCCGCTGACGAGGTTGGCGAACATTGAAATCGCATTTAGCCGGTAGTTCCGGAGGTATATCCAGATGGGAATGGCTCGTCTTCGGTAGTGCTTTCAGATAGGAATAGCTCATCTACCAGGCTCCCTTCTCGCGATATCCGCCTCAAGGCCCGGAACATCTCTCATTTATGACGTGTGGGAGACAGATCGCACGCCATGACGCTGGAATAAGACACGTCGTGTCCAATGGCCACATGAGTAGTCTGAAGTATATGGGAGCTTGGTATGGTTGATAGGAGCGCAAGCAAATCGACGAACCATTTGATAATACTAAAAGAAGGCTGCCGATCGAGACCATGGTCAGCTGTCACGTTAACCGTGGAATAGTCTATCTCTGGTTGAGCAAGAAATTACCGGCATGCTGATGTGCGCGCACCACGGACCACGGCACGGCTATCAAGGTTGCTGCTCGGTCGATCCCGTCTTGCTTCTCTCTGGCGTTCGTAAGGCCAGTTTGATCATCGTCCTGAAACTGCGTCTTAAGCGCGCCATCAATTTATGGTATCCGAACACGGAACAACACCGTGCACACTTCTTGATTTTCGGAACGTCAGTCCAGACCACTTTGTGGCCTGAATATGCCTTTGCCGGGATATCCGATAGGGCATTATTGCTGCAGTCGGTTTGCCTGTCACTGCGCTATCACCAGCAAGAGGATTAGGAGGACCGGGCGTCGGCTAGCTATAAATGACAACCTTTTGAGATCAAGATATGCAGCTATAGGGCCAGCTGAGAGACCCTACACCTACTTCGTAGCTACTGAGAAGTTTAATAATGAAGTAGTAGTTCTCTTGAGGCCGAAGGCGCAGCTGCATGCACGAGCAGCTCACGCACGCTGTCAGCATGCAAGATATGGACCTGCCTTGTGTCTTGGTGTCGAGGTCTGAGGCACAGATCCGGGCTCCGTTTATTCGTAGCGGCCTGTGGAAGTAGGCGTCCTTTCGTACATGATCCTTCGTACCTAGAAAAAGCGAATGTGCCTGCCTGGATTCCATGGTCGCTGGGCAATGAGGCACGGTCATGACATTTCCAACACGTAAGTCTGTTAGATAATGGTCAGTCCCATCGATTTAAGGCAGAAGCCAAGGCGAGAAAGTGAGAGCTGGCCTGAAGTTGTCAGCGCACCATACTGTTTACTATGCTTTAAGACACGGGGTGGCTCTTTCGGCGCCCCATGCATCTTGGAGCTGCAAGCACTGTCCTTAAGATTCCATGTTACACCGTAGTGCTTGTACTCCCTTTAATATCGTATTGAGGAAGGCTACGAATAGCTGAAATCGACTTCGCCTTGCGGCGTTTCCGTCGAACAGACGAGGTTGCTTGGATAAGGCTACCGTCCATGCAATGTTGAAGTCGAACAACTCTGGTAGAAACGGATCGGGCAGGACGCGAACACCAAATGCCTGCTGTGGGGAAGCGACAAAGGATCAACAATATCATGTGTAAGGACCGATGACAAGCCCAGCGCATCACCGCCGCCTTTTCGATATCTTCTTCGGACCTTGAATCTCAGCAACGTCTTTCTTGCTCAATTCCAGCATGCCGCCTTGAAATTTTCCGACAGCGGGTATGCCAAGCGCTCTCTCTCTTCGCGCAGCACCACCTTTCTTGGTCTTGGCAGCCTTTCCTAGAATAATACCATTCTCTTGGGCCTCTCTTCGTCGCACCTCGTCCTTTTCGGTGGCTTTAGCATTGATCCCCTTTCTTTGCGCCATCGGCATCTTGTGCTGTGCAAAGATTGAAGACTTCGAACCAAGGTCTTGCAAACGCAGATCCAGTGCTTTGTGCCGGTTTTTACCGGAGACTGATAGTGTGGACTGCGGCTCAAGGAGATGAGATTCCTTGAGCAGTCGTTGCAGCGCTAGGTCTTTCTTGAGGTTTGCTGCCTCTGAAGCTGACTCTTCCCGGTCTTCTGCCTGGGGCTGCTTCTTCTTTGCTGTTGATTCGATAAGGCTAGACATGGACGGAGGCTTGTTGCCCTGTGCAGGATTCATTCTTAGATAACAATCTCGAGTTCGAATCGAGAACGGGTATTTACCATGTAAGATCTCAACTCTTCTGTAGGAACATCATCGCTCAAGGTCCGTGACGCTTCGAGCTCAATGACTTCGGCTCCATATTCTTCCTCGTCCGGCAGACCCTCCCAGTCCGATGTTCCGTCTTCACTTGCAGATTGGGTGGGCACGAAAGTTGGTACTTGCACAGCTAGGCTTGTGGGCTGCAAGGGCCGAAACTTTGCCTCGAAATGCTGTTGAAATAGCGTCTGAAGATCTACATCGCTTTCGTTGGACCTACACTCGGTATCTTCAGCATCCTTGAGTTCATCCCTCCGCTTTCGCTTCCCTAATGCCATATTGTGATTTCGCGTAGCATCCCGCGTTCGAAGTACACCAACCTTCACTCAAGCAAAGCAGCTTTGAAAGAGTTGACGGCATGAAGTCGGCCCGCGCACGGAAAGCTCCCGCGCATCACTTCTTCGTTTCCGCTTCCGATTTCGCATCTACAGAAGCCTCGTATACATATTTTACAGGTAGCTACAATGACCCGCTTTCGGCCCTGCATTGACTTGCATGCTGGTCAGGTTAAGCAGATTGTTGGTGGCACTCTCAGTGAGCGGTTATCGGATCTGAAGACCAACCACATATCCAATCATCCAGCACGGCATTTCGCAGACTTGTATAAAGAGAGTGAGCTTGATGGAGCACATGTTATCATGCTTGGTCCCGGGAATGAAGGAGCGGCGGCAGAAGCACTTTCATCATGGCCTGGGCATCTACAGTTGGGCGGCGGTATCACGAGCGACAACGCTCAATTATGGATTGAGAGAGGCGCTGAGAAGGTATGGCCAAGGACTGTTAGGAAAACTCTCTTTGCAGCTGAGTATCCCTCAGTAGGTTATCGTGACATCGACTCTTTTTCCTAATGCCAGATTCTCGGAAGATCGTTTGAAAGGGGTGCTCGATGCATTGGATGACCGCAAAAGCAAACTTGTCATTGATCTGAGCTGTCGTCGGCAGGGAAGTAGGTGGGTCGTCGCCATGAATAAGTGGCAGACATTGACAGATATGGAAGTTAATGAGGGTACGCTTATCTTCACGGAATGGCATAAGTCCCATCGCTGATTCATTGGAACAGATACTATCCGACATCTGGAACCATTCTGTTCAGAGTTTCTCATACATGCCGCAGACAACGAAGGCCTTCAGCGCGGTATCGACGAAGAGCTTGTGGGAAAGCTGGGCCAATGGTGTAGCATACCAGTGACATATGCTGGTGGAGGAAAGAGTATACAAGACCTTGACAGGGTCAAGGAACTGAGCAATGGGAGGGTAGATCTGACAATTGGTAGTGCTTTAGACATCTTTGGCGGTTGGGGTGTCAAGTTTGAAGACTGCGTAAATTGGAATAGACACCAATAGAGAGCTCACCCTACTTCGAGTCTAATCTCCAATTACAGTGTAATCGCGGGTTGGAAACCAGAATTTTGTCCTCAACGCCTCGTACTACACAACAGAGGCTGCTTTGCGTCGGATCTTCCGTCTGCAACGCTGAGTAATTTTCAACTAAGACGCTATTAACGGCGGACAACTCAATGTCAGATTGTTGAGAACCGCCCACACCAGGAGTCTTGATCCGGGCAACTTTTAGCCGACCGCCCAACCGCAATATCTTAGCGTGACGACGAGCCTCATCGACTTCAGTACCATCTATCTCCCACCCAAACTCTGTCCACCTGCGCTGCGAGGGTTGGAAGCGCTATCCCACACTTTCAGCTCAATTCCTTCTATATCGAAAGCCCACCTCTTCCCTACCTGACAGTCTCCTCATCATCTCCATCCCCACCAACCGCAACCATGAAACCTGTCGTCTCCGCCCTCAACGCCTGGAGTTGGTACGGCTAGCCTCCCATCCACCCATCGAACACAAGAGCACAGCTGACAGCGAGACCGGGTTAGCGTCGTCGTGTCCGTCTTCGCCATCATCATCCTCTCCATCATCGGCGGGCTATTCAAAGTACGTGGCGCCCCCTCCCACAGTCCACATCCAACCCTTCCAGACCCCACAAGAGACTTCACGTATAAAATGCGATACCTTCAAGGACCTCTGCTGACCGCGGGCCCCGGACTACAGGCAAACCACCATAGCATGACCGGCTCGACCAAAGATCCCAAAGACGGCAAAGCCGTAGCCGGAAGCGTCTTCGCCGCCGTTGTCGTCTACGCTGTGCGTCCCCCCCTCGGCATCCACCCTACGTCACTACAAGAATGATCATTAACGAAACGCGCTACAGGTCTTCCTCGCCTTCTGCGGTTTCCAAGCGTACCTACACATGCGAGCGAGTAAGCGAGGGGCAATATCATTGAATTAGCGATCTTCTATGGCGTCGATATGGGAGCTTATGAGGCGCGGAGGGTCTGGAGTTTCAAAGAGGGCGTCAACAAGTGTACTTAGAGTGGGGATGTCGAAGATCGATTGCATAGAGATCGCTTCTGTTGTGCATGTTAGGGATAAACACCGTGAAGATCTGTAACCCACAAACATGGCATCCTGATGCGGGGGCGAAGGGGAATGTGCTCCAAGTGACCACCACGGGAACCGGGCAAAGAGACGGAGTACCGGGCTTTGGAAATTCAAGCAGGTAGCGGTCGCGATCTTGCTCGGAATTGAGACGATCTCCTTCACCAACACACTCAAGAAGCCGTCGCTTACATCAGAAAGCTGTTGTACGATCATTCGATGGAGCTGTGGCCACTGTTGCAAAACAATCAACTGAAACTGAGCAAGGTCGAAGAAATTACATCGATCACACTGCAGAGGCCATTATCAATTCAAGTAAAATTGTCGAGGCACCTAGTGCCGAGTAGACACTGGAACTCTGCTATTATCATAAGCTCGGCTTGACTAATTGACCCCTTTGGACCAGGCCATAGTTTGAACCGCAGCAGCGCCGGTTCTTATTTTCTGCACGATGAAAGAGTCGTCGAAGGCAGGTTCAGTGTAGCTCAAGTACCCTTTACTTCATGAATGCAAGAAATTCTCGGCTTAGTCCCCACCTCAGCTACTCTTATAACCATAAACATAGCCTGAGCCACCACCATACCCCATAAAAACTTCCTCTCTAAAGCATATCAGATTTCGCCTCGCCATCCGGTGCAGCGTCATTGCTAACAGACGAGCCAGATAGCTCGCTAAGCGAATATTAGTACCAAGATCGAGCACGAAGCCTCACAGGCCCGCTATTGAAACGGGATACCGTAGAGGAGATAATATACTAAGCCTTCTTTTGCGCCTTCTCTCGACGTAGGTTACCAATCCTTGTGGCGTAGGTTTTCGCAGATATGAGGCCTCTATTTTCTTCCCATGCAGCTTCGCGGATTGCATGATCTTCGTCGTCGCCGGAGGTACTTCGCCGGCGTTTGGTCGCTGCTCTAAAGTCAAAAGCGAAATTCTCCTGTCGCTCAACAACGGCCGATGCTCGCACACCAGCATCAGGCCGTGCAAAGTCTTCATGGCCCTGAGCCTTTGCTGTCGATGACGGTTGGTCATTGATTTCCTTCTTTTGAGGTTGCCACGACAAAAGTCGGCGTCTGATCTTGGCGCAGATGTCAGCATCTAGCGACCACTCTCAAGGAAGGCGCTCTACATCATTCTTCGGGATAGAAGCGTCTATACCAAGTCGCAGATCTTCTGCAAAATCTTCAGCTGGTTGAACTGGCTTCCAGCCCTTGATGATGTCTTCGTATTGGCGTCGACTATTTCCTTTGCAATAGCCAGCCGAGAACCAGTGATGGAGTAAAGCCTCTTTTGCTGTTGGCCTCTCGGTTTCATCTAAAGAAAGACAACTCTTGATGAAGTCTTTCACGCGAGAGTTAATAGCACTCCACTCAGAGCCATGGTCCAACCTTGATAGATCACACATGGCAGCTGCGGCTCGGATGATCTCAGACGATTTGCGCGCGTCGTGGACACTTGATGTAGGTGTGAAGTAGGACTGTCCGATGAACAAGGCTGTCGTCAAGCAACCGAGAGACCACATGTCCACAGCACTTGTGTAGCCGGCTCGGAGTACTCTTCTATTGTTTCCTCCGATCTCCCTAAGAGTACGATTAGTCTCGTTTCTACTGTTCTCATAAAATCGTCCCCACTCACGGAGCGATATAGCCAGCAGTACCACAAAGGCTCTTAAGTCTTCTGAACCCTGCCCTGAGATTTCCGGTAGCACCACCAAAATCTGTCAAGACTATTCTTGCGCTAACGGATGGTACAGACAGAAGCACGTTTTCTGGCTTGAGATCTCTGTGCACTATGGCCTTGTCATGCAGGTACTCTAAAGCTTTGACGATCTGATAGACTTTGTTGCAAGCATCCTCTTCCTCGAGACAGCTCCCTTCTTGAGCTATGTAGGAGGATAAGTCGCCGCCAGTGAGAAGGTCTTCGATGATATACCTGCAAAATTTAATGAGATGCAACAGAGTCAAGCATCGAACCTACAAAGTTGACTTGCTATAGAAAACCCGATGCAGCTGAACGATGTTTGCCTGGTCAAGTGATTAGACCACGACTAACAAGGCTATGGGGACATACATGGCTAATGCTTTTCAGGAGCTTTACCTCTCTCCACAATTTTTCGGCATCACATTTCTGGGGCGATGCCACAAGGTGCCCAAATCGATGGGCTTGCTGAGGGTTTTTGAAATAGAGACTCGTGTGGTCGCTAACGGCTTGTCTCTTCAGCTTGACTACTTTGCAGGCAAGTTGACGGTCCTTCCAGCGGTCCACTGCCATGAATACCGTTGCATAGCCTCCCACCCCTAGCTTGCGCTCGCTCAAGTAGAAACAACTACCGAATGACTGTTGATGTCATCGAAAGCTTCGGTGACCCTTCGAACCATGGAGACTTACCTCTATCTCGAGCTTGCGAAGCTCGTCCACCGCTTCCGGAGAAGCTGACTTTTGAGAGATCCAATCACAGTGGTAAATAAGCATCGTTCCATCACAAAGTCGGAGCTTGTTGCGATGGCTAAGCAAGAAAGTCGTGCCCTTACTCATCAGGCAAGATTCCCAGCACTGCTCCCTCTTGTAGAGCCAGGTGTTATTGCCATTGGATGAGAGATCTTCGGCGTATACGAATGGTTCTGTTTCTGTGTCGTAGACGATCGAGTAAATACGGAAGTGTCTATTAGAGATCCAGAGCGCCTCGAGGTGGATTTGACTAAAGACATTAGCTCCGTCTAGAATTAATGTGCTGGTCAGTAATACCATGATTTGCCGTCTCTGCCAATCAAGAGCTCTTCGTTTGATCGCAAATCGTAGCGACCTAGGACAAAATTTAGATCACTAAGCTGCGAGCTTGTTCGTTCAATTCAAGCTGGATTACCGACTACGACTCCATTGTCACCAAGTCGATCCAGATGACCGATGACTGGTTGCGACATGTCAACAGCACAGACTACAAGGTCAATGAGCTAATCACCCGTCATGGGAACGCGACATAGGAAGGCAATTGCTTGCAAGGAATAGCAAGCAAACCTAACAGAAATGAGAATTCAAGATGAGAGAAAGCAAGGAAAATCGAGTCAAGCAGTCAACGATTTGACATTTTGAAGCTGTTGTATTATCTATCACGGACTATTGCCCATGCCTGCATGAGATGAGAAAGGACTTCCGAGTCGGTAGAATGAGAAGAGCTGAACCGAGAACTTTATGTGAACATTGAAAGGCAGGAAAGGCGCACTAGCATTGGAAGCGAGGCATTAGCGCCGATGACTAATCCAGCCCACACATATCACCACCCCGCTCAAGATCCCTTCCATTCCTACCTCAGCAATAACCTCATCCTCCATAACGAAGTAAGTCTTGTGTGCTGATGTTATCCGAAATTATCCTAACAGTCATGTGCTTGCCTTGAAGTGTATTCAATTGATCCTCTTTCTTGGCTAATTGGCTAACTGTGTGTCGTGTGACAGCTTCTCGAGTTATCGACGATGAGAGCTAAGTGGCGGAAGAAGCGCGTTCGACGCCTCAAGCGTAAGAGGAGAAAGACCAGAGCTCGAAGGTGAGTCTTCGGCTTGTTGATACTGCCACTGGCCCATCGACCGGCGCTGACTATCTTCGCTTTATAGCAAGTAAACGCTTCATAATCACTCGAACTACACTCCTTTCCCTCACACAGCCGCTGTCAGCCAATCACATTCCACTCAATCCGGCACTCTTCCATCATCAAAGAAGTTAGCGGAGGAAAAGACGATCTCGGGTATGCCAACGAAGATGGAAAACCAGAGTGTATTAAAGGCAGTGGGGAAGGCAAAGGAGGAGTGGGTCAATTCTTGTCGAGTGCGATCTGAAGGTTCTTGCATACAGCAGCGGAGAATGTGACTGTCTATGCACGTTGGGCGGTCTGATACTCTGCTAGGTGGAGTTGCTTAGGTTGCAGCCAAATTGTTGAAGCTCTGCTACAATACGATCCTCTTTTACTCCATTGTTCCCTTCATCTTCTCCAGCCCTCCCGAAGGCGATGATACCTTCTTCCTGAACCACCAACGCCACGCTAGACTGCATATGAACGATTGGGATCGCTCAAAACGAAAAATCTCGAAATTTACTTTCAAAATCTACGTTGATATCGGTCAGTCCTTGTCCTAATCGCCGGGAGCGTCGCGAAGAGTGGACAGACCTGATCTCGTAGCTGCCTGCTCGAGTCATGTATCTGACCCATTTGACACTGCCATAGTTGCTCTTCTCAAACACTTTCAAATAACGTACAAGTAATCCTGAACTGGTGAACATCAACAGAGAGAAGCTCAGGCTGAGGGGTGGGCGGCTCCAAGCCTTTTGGTTCGTCATTGATGTTAAAGAAGCCTCAGCAGAAAGTACATATTCGCTTTGCCCCGTAAACCTTGGAATCTTCCATACAATATTGTTCTGTTCCGGCTCGTACTTTGCCTTACCCTGAGAAGTCCGCTCGGTTATTTTGGCTGCATTCAGTGGAGTCGGCACGCGTACGATGACATTGGTAGCGAAAAGCTTGCTGCCGTAGTTGGCTTTGATGGCTATACTGTACTCGACCTTCGATTTGCCTACCTCGTTGACAATAGCGTGCACTTTGAAAGGTAGATTCACGTTTTCAGTAGCGCGATATCGCATCAGCTCGAATTCGCCATCGGGCGGGATGAATGATATGATGCGATCTGCATCAAATTTACCAAGCTTGACGCACTGGTGGAACTGACAGTCTTCAAGAGTGACGCTGCCGGCAGCGGCTTTCGTAGCTTTTGTACCGGCAGTATTGCCTGAAGGTGCTAAAAGATTGTCCCCGTCTAAGAGAAGCCTGTCGTTGAGTCCAAACTTGCACTCCGGTGTTCCGGTAAGGTATGCTCGCATAACTATCTGACCATTGACGTCCGCGCGTAATACGGTGCCTGTGGCAGACATGAGGAGATTCACATCCTCAATCACGTCCACGAAGGCCTCGTTCTTGCGATATTTGACGTCCGAACGCCGCCACGACAAGGCGCCTGTAGCCTGCATTGTGATTCTCGACGAGTCTTCTGTTGTCCGTTCCGACTTAACTCCCTCGGTAGTGATGTACATCTTTAAAGTATCCGTCTCTGTTTGCTGAGGGTATCCAAAGTCAAGTATCTCTGTTCCAGCCACGCATCAGTCAAGCGCTCCAGCGAACCTGCTCGTAGGAACGATAGATCTACCGTCGAGGAGCTCATAAACGAGCACGAAGTTATTCTTAACAGCTTCCTCATCGAATTTTCCGAAATAACTCTTGCCCAAGCCCACAAGCCTATACAGAAATTCGAATATGAGCGCAGCATTGGCATTGCTCTTCGTAACGGCCACAATGTAGATGTTTTCGTGTTTGACATGGCTGAATGTCGTTGAGCCGAGGGTAAGAATAGGGGATCGGACTTGGGCATTGGAGATGACCTGGATCCGGAAGATATCTGCAAGTCGTGGTCTGCAATCATTGCGGAAAGCACGGAATATAAGATTCTCGCCTTTCTGATTGAATATCAGGATGCCAGATAGCATGATGGAGCCCTCTTACGATCCCTGCGGATCATCGAAGTAAAATAAAGTAAAGTAATAGATATACTTTCCCCTAAACGATACAAGCCCCCGGGCTGCTCTGGGCAGGCAATCAGTCCACGTGCAAGCCCTAAGATTTTGCCCTACCTACTATGGATTGCTTCCTGTCGTTCAAAGCAAAAACCGTCGAGTACTTTACTTGAGTAAATTAATCAGAGAGAGATAACAGTCTCTCAAAGTCACTACGAACAAGCCCCAGCTTGGGCATTCACGTAATGAAGTGGACGACGCCCAAGAGGAGGCACTCGAAGATATCTCAGGTTTGTAGATGCACGTTGATGGCGCGCGGACTTATTTGCGAGTTTCGCCCATTCAGGTAGATCAAAGATTGCTCAGCTGAGTAATGCACAACCGCTCTGAAATCCCACCCTTGCCCAATAGAAGATGCAAACTAGATGAGATCACGTTTCACAAATTCGGCGTGTAGTGTCTTGCCCAACGCGGCCGGACTTCGCTCAACGATGACGCCAGCAGCTTCAAGTGCGGATATCTTAGAATCTGCCCCTCCTTTGCCGCCGCTTACGATAGCCCCTGAATACCATTAGCATACGATGTAGTGAACAATGCCGATGGGAGTGGACGCACCTGCATGGCCCATCCTCCGCCCCGGTGGCGCAGAAATGCCAGCAATGAAGCTCACGGCAGGCTTGTTCATCGTGTTCTCCGACTTCAAGAATTCGGCTGCATCTTCCTCTGCTGACCCGCCGATCTCCCCGATCATAATGATTCCTTCAGTCTCTTCGTCTTCGAGGAATACCTTCAGGCAATCAATGAAGTTTGTCCCAGAGAACGGATCTCCACCAATGCCAATAACGAGCGATTGACCTAGCCCGGCTTGTGTCGTCTGATTGACAGCCTCATAGGTAAGAGTGCCAGACCGGGAGACGATGCCTATTCGACCGCGCTTGTGGATGAACCCTGGCATGATACCAATCTTGCATTGACCCTGGGAAGCTTAGCATCGACGAGAGGTAAAGAATGTTCATAGAAGACTCACTGGAGCAATAATACCTGGACAATTCGGCCCAACTAATCTTGTCTTGCCTTGCGTCTTGAGGATGTCGGTAATCCGGACCATGTCTGATGGTATCGTTAGCGGCAGATGATGGCAAATCTTCCAAAGTCGTACCATGTTGCGGGATTCCTTCTGTGATACTATGGACCCATTAGCCGGTGTCCTTGCTAGAGGCTACTTAAGAATACTGACCAGACAACGAGTGGCATTTCAGCCTCAATGGCTTCTTCTATGCCTTTAGCTGCTAGAGGTGGTCTTGCCCAGAGTCAGCACCTCGGTAGGCTTCTGAAGCGCTCGAGCGTTCTCACGGGACGAATATAGCTGATGCAGTAGCGCCAGTCTCTTTGACTGCATCGCTGACTTTGGCAAATACTGGTTTCCCTAGGTGTGTTTCTCCGGCCTTCTTAGGATTCGTGCCCCCTACGACGTTGGTTCCTGGCGTGCGTCAATGGACGTTCCGGGCACGCATGAATTAAGCTGAGCTCGTACCGTAGTCGATGGCTTGCTGCGCATGGAATCTATCCTAGATTAGTCCAGCGTCTATTGATCACTCAAAAAAGAACCATACTTACGTTCCCTGTCGACCTGTGAAGCCTTGGTAAAGGACCTTGGTGTCACTGTTTATTCGAAGGTTCTCTGCGGTTGCAGCGTAGGCCGAGGTTGCCGTTGAGTATCTTTGACTTCGAGCAGCAGCCTGCAGCGCAGTAGCTGTGCGCTTTCGGAACACTTGCATGGCTGCAATGGCTTGGAGACCCTGCCTGTCCTCTATATGAAGACCCTTCGTCCTCTGCGGAGCTCACGAGGTCTCCGCAAGCTCAGGCTGGCTGGGGCCAAGGCCAAGGGCCTTGGCATCGGCGCCCCCAACTGCTCGATGGAACTTTCCGAAGTCCCACTTTTGTAAGTACAAACGTTTAGCATTACGTTGTGCTTCGACTCGTTTTCGTTGTTGTTAGTGGCGATGCATTTTGACCAGAGCATACACTTCTCCGAGTGAAGCTTTGGGTCTCAAGATAATCACACATTAATATTACCCTCGCCGACGACCTAAAGTACGACTCCGTCATTCGTTTTCCTTCCACCATACCTCTATCTCATTCTCCTCAACGACTGCTGAAGACTTCAATTACGGCGGAGACAACATGGCTACCGAAACATTGACTATTCCTCGACCGCCGAAGAACAAACCCCCTAAGGACCTGAAGCTTCCACCGGAGAATGAGCGATACATGCGTGCCTGCTCCGACATCGCCAGCGCATTGATCCAGAATTACGAAGAGCTACAGCAACAAGATGTTTCTTCACCGAAGAAGGATGTCAATCTCAATAGCCTACGTGGCCAGATCGCGAAGAAACACCGGCTCAGCACGCAACCTCCGTTGACCGCTATCATAGCAGCCGTCCCGGAACACTACAAGAAATACATTCTTCCCAAGCTCATCGCCAAACCTATACGAACGTCATCCGGTATAGCGGTAGTGGCAGTGATGTGCAAGCCGCATCGATGTCCACACATAGCGTACACTGGCAATATTTGCGTGTACTGCCCAGGTGGCCCGGACAGTGACTTCGAATACTCTACTCAATCCTACACCGGTTATGAACCAACCTCAATGCGGGCCATCAGAGCGCGCTATGATCCATACGAACAGGCTCGGGGAAGAGTGGACCAGATCAAGAGCTTGGGTCACAGCGTTGACAAAGTCGAATACATAATCATGGGCGGCACTTTCATGTCTCTCCCACAGTCCTACCGCGACAACTTCATATCGCAACTTCATAATGCCCTCTCTGGCTACCCAGGCACCAACATCAATGAAGCAGTAGCCGCAGCCTCTCACTCCACCACCAAATGCGTGGGCATAACCATCGAAACCCGTCCAGATTACTGCCTCCAGCCCCATCTATCGAGCATGCTAACTTATGGCTGCACGCGTCTCGAGATCGGCGTACAATCTTTATACGAAGATGTTGCGAGGGACACCAACCGTGGGCACACAGTGGCAGCCGTAGCTCACACCTTCTGCCTCGCAAAGGACGCTGGCTTCAAAGTCGTCTCTCACATGATGCCAGATCTCCCGAACGTAGGCATGGAGCGAGACCTGGACCAATTCGTCGAATACTTCTCGAATCCGGCTTTTCGCACCGATGGCCTCAAGATATATCCAACCCTCGTCATCCGCGGCACAGGTCTCTACGAACTATGGCGTACAGGCAGGTACAAGAACTACACTCCCAACGCACTCATCGACATTGTTGCGCGCATTCTAGCCCTTGTTCCACCATGGACAAGGATCTATCGAGTCCAGCGCGATATCCCCATGCCGCTTGTGACCTCGGGCGTCGAGAACGGCAATCTGCGCGAGCTAGCGCTCAGTAGGATGAAAGACTTCGGGACAACATGCCGTGACGTACGAACTCGTGAAGTTGGTATCAATGAAGTCAAAAACAAAATCAGACCCTCGCAAGTAGAGCTTGTACGCAGGGACTACGTCGCCAACGGAGGCTGGGAGACGTTCCTGGCGTACGAGGACCCGCGGCAAGATATACTCATTGCACTGCTACGGTTGCGAAAGTGCAGCAAGCAGACAACATACAGAGACGAGCTTACGGGGCTGCAAACGAGTCTTGTACGGGAGTTGCACGTCTATGGCAGCGCGGTTCCGGTTCACGGACGAGATCCACGGAAATTCCAGCATCAGGGGTATGGCACCTTGCTGATGGAGGAAGCGGAGCGGATCGCTAGGGACGAGCATGCGAGTGGGAAGATTGCTGTCATCAGTGGAGTTGGTGTGAGGAGCTACTACCAGAAGCTTGGGTACCATCTTGATGGAGTAAGTGCTCCTTTGAGAGGAAGACGCGGAGATCTGTTGACCGTTGGCAGCCTTACATGAGTAAAATGCTTGATGGCGCAATGCAGAATAAAGAGAGCGATGATGATGACGATTGAAGGTAGGCGTTGACGACATTTGGATTCGCTCGCCAGAGGATCACTCTTTATTTTTCGAGCATAGCGAGGGGAGGGTCTGACAGCATAGCGATGGGCGTTCTCTATCCCACGCCTGAGTATGATGCATCTACCAAGATTTATGAAAGGCATGGCCTTGTCATCTCCGTGGGCATCATTCATTTTCCGTAATACCAATTGTATATGATGCTTTCACGCGAGCTACTGGGTGTTGTGATCCAGTACGTAGCGTCGTGGAACGGTCTCCATTCTAGCTTCACCTTGTCCTTCGATCAGTCGACTTTCGTTACGTCAGCTGAATTGCCAAATGACCATCGCTTGGATTCAATATCGGAATGATCTTGGAGGAAGCTATAGAGAAATACAAAGCCGCCGTTCTACGATTCGAACTAGCAATCGGGCATGTTTCAACCAGGAAGCATGCTCTAGCACCACGCCAGGATTGTCGCGAAGACAACATTAGACCTTGCCACGCAATCACAAATCCACATCCAGTTGCCGCGATTCGCTCGATCTCCAAGAAAGCTGCTCGACTAAGATATAGGCGCCAAACCGCAAAGCCGCCATTTCCGACGACAGGAACAGGTAGCGACTGCCGATGACATGTATGTAACCGACTTTACTCCTGCATTGAAGCATGTAGGACATTGATTGCTTGGAGAGAGCCTTCATCCTAGACCAATCATGGGCTCAGGTTTCCGACGCGGGATTTTTCATATCATCGTGTTTCTAGACGTAGCATGGGCATTGTATATCAACTCACCGGATTCGATACGCACAACCGCGCAATTGTTCAACACGTCCGTATCGGTCCTCGGATCATCCGTCCCCTCCCTCAATGCCTCAGGCAACAGCAGATTCGGCTGCAGTGGCCGTCAGTACGGCTACGGCCTGGACGTCTTGAGCTGTCTGGATGCATATGCACATCTTGAACGCCGATCAACAGCGCCGCAGAATTGGGGACCCCGACGTCCGGACATGCATTACGATATTGGTCTCCCTAGAAGCTATTGGAGCTGTAAGTAGTCATTGAGACATCAGAGTTACTTATGCTGAGGCTTCGTACCAGCTGATCTGTCGTGTGTCATTATCCCCATCTTTAAATCGCCCTATGTTTCAGCCCGCGCAAGTATGGCGGAGGTCGCTGCGGGGGCGTCGGTCATCATTCAACAGTGCGCGAACAAGGAGCGGAACCAAGGTGGACTCGCGATGGACATCAGTAAGCTGCTGGGAACTGAACAACGGCCACGTGAAGACTGATGGAACGAAGGCCCGGATCAGCACCTTGGAGTGATTGTCGCGAAGTACCGCCCTCCGCCTGTGCAATGCTTTGGGAACATAGGGTCCGAGAATCTCGAAAGCTCATGCCAAGAGCTGTTGGACCGGATGGATGTTTCTGTCATCGGTCGGGTTTTTGCAGAGTCTGGCACTCCTCCAGTCATAAGGATACCCAAAACCATTGCATCAGGTATGCTGCGCGGCAATCATCACTTTTGGTCGTGCTCTTGGCTGATGGGTGAATCTCGTAGCGGATATGAAGTGTTTCTTGACCATCACAACAATTGGGCTGTCGGACGTGGAGAGCTGGGAACGGATCTGGGAGGATGCTTCGATTGCAACGGCCAAATGCATCAGAGATGGGAAGATTGGTGTGGTGGCTGGTCTCGGTCAGTAAAGCTTCGGTCCCTATTGTTTAGAGTCATCGAGGTTCCCCTCTATCTGCACCTACGGTCAATGCGTTGTCCCTGGTCAGCTCGCCAGAATTTCTGCCGCTATCGTATACTGTTGGCTTTCTATGTCTCGAGGGACTGACACATCTCTCTCGTAGGCATTGATCGCCGATTGCAAGTCATTATGAGCGGACGACAGATACCACCAATAACAGAGCAGGTTGCCACGGCATGACGCGTGGTGGGAGTCAGCAAGTGATTACTGAAAATATGTCGAGCAGCATCGTCAGCGTTTCCTTGATGAGAAAGCTCTATTGTCGAGAGCTCTGTTGCACAGAATTCGTCTTTGCAATCTTTGACAAGAGCCGACCACACATAAAATCTGCAATGCAAGACATCCTGCTGCACTGAAACGCAAGCGAGCACAGCACTCAAATCGATGGATTTCTATGTCCCCAACGTCAAGGCTCATACTTGACTCGCAGTTCCCAAATGCGTAATAAGTTCACAATATGTCGCGAGGTTCTCTTTGCTTTTTATGTTGACAATAATCTTACCCGGACCTAGGATAGCATCGCATTATGCAGCTCCAGAGACCAATCTTAGGGAGTATTGCAACGGGAGGCCAATGCAGTTGAAGAGAAGATGATCCGTATTGTCTTAGGTATCATCGTATGTTCCAACCTCATTGCCTTGGCCGTTGAAGGTCACAAGAGTGGTTGCTGCGGCTGATAAGGGCGCCTTTGCGCAGACATATGCTAGGAAATGCGTACGGCAGGTCTCAGTCCCATCTGCTCATGATATATAGTGGTTGACCGACTCAACGAATTGACGAATTTGCGTCTATACGACCCTTCAAAGGGGAAATTGTCGCCTTCTTGTACAGCATCCGCTCAAGAAGATCAATCGATGACAAGATGCGAATTACCACCACAGGGTATATTTCTTATTGGAAACTTGTGGATAGGCGCTTCTAGCGCAACAGCCGGTGTCGCGCCGTATAATCTGTAATGGATGGTTGAGGTTAACGAGTGTCATTGATGGCATTGGATCCGCCAATGTTGAGCTAGTGCGACTCAGGTCAAGGAAAGTAAGAAACTTCGAAAGAACGACTTCATTGTAAAAGTGGTGTGCAGGAATGCGGCGGCAATTGGAAGCCAAAGCAGCAGATATCGGAGAATAGACAGAGCGGCTATCATGATAGACCTTCCAATATATCGACGGTCCTTATGAAGAATACAGAGAACATGCAGAACCAACTATAGGGGTCATATCAACATTAATTGACGCAGCACGGGAAACACTCGCTTTTCTTGGCTTTCCCATCGATCGAAGGAAGACGAATGACCAATTACCTGATGTAGCTACCCTGGAGGACACTCTCCAACTCCATTTTCGTGATTTTGTCCAGGCTACCATCTATTCTCGCATCATTGACATTATCGAGAGTACCACCAGGTGCCGGCAAAAGTCGCGAACACTCTGCACACTTAGTCTTACCCGCCCGCTCAATAAATCTAGTCAACCACCTACGCCTATACACGGGGGGAAGCTCATTAAAGCTGACCTCTGGTAAGGTCTATTCCCAAAGTTTGATTAGGCAAACGCATAGTAAATACCTGAGAAGAGCCCAATGTCAATACGTGTAAACGTTGTTTTGTGACCCAGTATCCCATCAGATTCGGTCGGGTCGCCAAGGAAGTGGTCACGACTTTTGCCGGCACCTGGTGGTACTGAATGGCTTCAAGACTGTCCTAGGTGAAGGACACTTGAGACCAAGATTCCATGCCTGATACACCACATGCAAGTCGATGATCTCGGTATCGTCCGCAGCAGACGACACACAAATTCCACTTGCTCAACGAGATCGTTCACGCTGGAGAGATCGCGGGCAGAGGCGCGAACCCGGATGTGAAGCCGTCGTATTCGATGAAGATTCCGGACCCCGAACGGCTTGCAGAATCTTCTGCGGCTTTCCGTCCGCGTGCAGGGTTCGGAAACAAAAATCAACCCAATCATGGTAGATGGCGAGGGCCAATGTCGCATCTCCAAAGAGGAGTTCTATGGCTTCGCTGTAGAACTGGCGGTTGACTCTGGGAACAGAGGTGTTGCCCTTGAGCCAGACTGGCACCAAGCTCTGGGCTCCCCACTCAAGACTGGATGCGTTTCGGAGATACGTAGTGGGCAAGAGATGCCGATAGACCTGCTGGCGAAGTTCGAGGGGAAGAGACAAGAATGAAGCGGGGCAAGGTGTGGCAAGGTGTTTTGATCTCATCCGCAGCTCAACAATCGTGCTTTACTTGCGATTCGTGGAAAATTCCAGTGATTGAATCTTGTAAACCAAGATTCGACGTAGATGATGAGTTGGAGGTGTGTATGACCGTCAGATCAGAGCTTGTCTGTGGTTCCGAAAACAGCGAATATGTAGCCTTTGCATAGGGATAGACTGTGTTTCGAGGATTCTTAGCACAATGGGTACAACTCGAGACACTTTCATATCAATAAAGTAGATATCAACGACAAGATTCAATGAACGACAATAGTCTCCTATACCCCGGCGGCAGCTGGAATTATCTCGAAGACCCAACAACCCGACGCAATCACGTATTGACGTATTGACGTATTGACGTATTGACGTATTGACGTATTGACGTATTGACGTATTGACGTATTGACGTATTGACGTATTGACGTATTGACGTATTGACGTATTGACGTATTGCCCAAGAACATGCAGTAAGCAATAATGTATATCAATCGACTATGAAATGCCATCAAATCTAATATGTCTTCCTCACACGACAACTTCTTTCGATAAAGAGTTCTCACATGTATGTTTATCGTCAATTATCGCTTGTCTTGGTTGCAAGATCGTCTACATGTCAATGCGTGATTGCATCGACCCGTTGGGTATCTGGAATAATTTTGGCTACCGCTTGAGTATAGGAGACTATTGCTGTGCGATGAATTCCATAGTAGAAAAAAAACTTGGGTCAGATCAGGTTAGCTCAAAACGCGAACACTTGACGCGTCAAACATTCAAGATATAGACCTCCCTCTGGTGATGCTTGCAGCGCAAACCAGCTCTCTAAGAGGTATCCGAATTCACAATTGTATGCAGTCCTACACCTGGGCAGATGAATATGTGGGAGAGCCGTGAGCAAGAGTTTGGAAAAGCGCCTGTCAGGCATATTGCTTTGCTGGCAAGGAACAAGACCTGGAGCCCAAGTCTGCCCGATTCTTACACAGCTCAGCCCATATCAACTCAAAACCCGAGAGTCACTCCATAACTTGATGTATCTGGAGGCGTAACTTTCATAAGCCAAATGTGGTCACAATGAAGCCGTTGACGTGGCAGATATTTTGCAAAAATGACCCATGTACGGAGCACGAACGCTCGATGTCTTGCCCCTGGTCCTCTCGGCTTAGACTCGATGCGCCCTGACGGCACCAGACGGTCAAGCCAAACAATGTGGCCGGCCCAGGATCTAATTGGCTATCCAGACTTAAGGGAGAAGATGAAAGGGCCCGTCGCCTGATGGCGTGAAGGCTTGCCGTGTTTTGAGTGCTAGGGTGTGTTACCTTATTGTTAGTGTGCCATGGGAAACCGTGATCCGTCGTTGAGTCATTGGGCAGCCCCCTCTACTGCCTTCACCTTCATCGCCATTCACTACCACACCACCACGTTCTTCATTGCTGCGCATTGCTAGAAGTCGGTCGCCAACTACTTGCGATCCTTCCCTCCAATTTTCGATAGAACCTTCACCAGCGCCGAAATTGTTCTTGCCTCAGGCGCAAACCTTGCCTCGTACCAACCTACGCGCAAAGACAAACAAATACTGCAGTGGACAAATTCTCTGGCCTGAACGCATACAATAATGCAATTACTGTCTACCTTTCCCTGTGACGGCCCAGTGCTGTCTTCGCACGTCTTCGAAGCCTCCAGCGCATCTACCTACCCTTCATCGCCCTTGCGTTCTCGACACCAACGCACCATCTCTTCGGACATATACACCACATGTCGCACTCTTCAAGGACGCCTCTCGTCGAATATCTCGCGGTCGCCATTGTGCACCCTTCGCGCGCCTACACTTCTTCCAAGCCCGACTCTAGATACTACTGCGAAGACTCCACACTCAAAGCATTTCGGGCCAGAGTCTTCGATTAAATCACAACATGCAGTGAGCGAGGTTCAACAAACATCACGAGGTCCACCACGGGGCAAAAAAAAGCGTCGTAGGTCGATCAGCGACCATGAGAGTCGCGACTCAGCGAGCGAAAACATAAATCATATGCCTTCAACTCCCAAGCACCAGCGCGTTGCGCCGCCTTCCGTACCTCTTGGTCTCGTACCACAGGATTTTGACAACCTATCACATACACCTGCGACAGATGATATTCTGTCCAGTCGACCCCCGAACTCTCCCGCGACACCGTTTGCTAAGGCGACAATTCATCCAGAAGCGCCATATTGTGCGCGATCTTATGCGCAATCTACAGCCCTCAGCCCTTCGACCTACTCTTCTGCACTCGAATCCCTCATAGTGGAGAAGTTCTCGCTGCGCGAAACAGCTTGGAGTGCTCTGCAACCAACACCAGGAGATCTGGATGACAGATGGCGGTCATTGATGGCGGCTGCGGAGCTGGCGAGAGGCAGGAAGATTAGGAGGGAAATGGTCATTAGGAGGGGCGGAAGGAGAGAGCGCAAAAGCTTGGAGGGGATCTGGTGAAGATCAAACAGAGCGTGGATATCTGAGAAGTCGGGATCCTCGTGATTTGCTAAACGGTCACGGATGCTTGAGAATATCGGATGCCATAAGATTTGACTAGAGATGGACCTTAGATCGGGGAATATTGACATATCAGGATAGTAGATTGGATCAGGAAATACACCACTCCATCGAAACGTTGATGTTCATCATGCTACGTACCTTGATGGCCATCGAATTGCGACTCGATTGACCTGTCGCTATGTGGCACGATAATGCAGGTAGAATGCATTCGCCTTCAAAACCACTGACCACCCTGGCGAAGTCGTTGAAGCGTTATTCCACAGCCCCATGAGTTTATTTATGAGGATGATTCTTCCCGGACCCTACTTTAGGCCGATCTTAGTCGCGGTAACAATAGACCCACCAAGATTGATTTCACTGAAGGGCAAACTCAGGGATCATACCTCAATATTACAAATGTGGTTCCCCCCGAGCAACTTTTGAAAATCAGTTTTTTTTCTCGACCCCGAATTGCAAATACCATCAACCTCTTAACATTAACGCATCTAATTTACTATAAACTCTAGTAAACTATTAATAACAATTGATCTATTAAATCTCTTTGATTTTGAGTATTGTAGATACGATGTTATATAGCTATTGTGTTACGCTAGTACTTCCTACGAAGATATTAGGGTGAGTTGTGCTATCGAAGAGATTTGTAGACGTCTTTAGGCAATGCAAGCAATCACTTGATAACAAGAGTTTGCAACTATAGGCAATTTCTATGTTTAATAAATCTTAACAAAGATTCGATGAACTAAAGTAACAATAAGTAATAATCTATGATGAGTTGAACACGATTCATAAGGGAGTCGTGTTCTAGTTCCTATATATTAAGAAAATCCTCCTTGCTTCTCTTGCTCTCTCGTGGAGCAAAAAGAGCAAGCCTCTATGCTTCTATTGCTTTCTAGAAAAGCAAAGAGAGCAATGCTTCTCTTGCTCTTTCGCAAAGCTATAAGAGCATATGTCGTTAATCGTTCCTAGTGCTACATTCTCGTTGCGTAGACTATATACTAACGTAGGTTCGTAATACTATCTCTTTTCTCTTTAGACTTTCGTTTCGAAAGCAAACTTTAACATGTCTCGTGCCAAGTTCAATGTTTCTTTTTATCAACGTCGTCTCATTCAAGTTGCAGAACTTGGCATCCCTTGTATCGCAATGCGCTTTTGTCATTAATGCGTTCGCTTAAGCAAACAATGTTGTATCGCAAAGAATTTCGATAAGTGTATAAAATGTCTTCGCGATAATTGTTCGTATAACTTAGCATTTTTAGATATCGTTCGATGACGTCGTTTTAAAAAGCAACGTCAAAAGTTAAAAGAAAAGCTTCGTGAAGCGAATGCGAAACAAGAACGACTACTTCGTCAACTTAATTACTTAGAAAAAAAACAACAAACGATAATAAACGACGAGTTAAAAAACTTGAAAAAAATAGTCTCACTAAGCTCTTTTGTCGATTCTTCTCTTTTAAGTTTCTTGATTGATTTTGTTTTGAAACAAGTTGTCTTCTCTAATAACATAAAAGAATGATCGTTTACTTTTTTGACTTCTTTTAATAAAATTGTTGCAAATAATGTTAGCAATGTTTCAAATTCTTAATAGATTTTTAAGTGTTCTTTAAGATAAAGTATTCTTTTTATTTGATAAAATACTTTTGATCTTTTTGTCGTAAAATTTTCTCGATCTCGAATTGATTCTTTTTTTGCGAATAGAAATAAAATGTGTTCTATAAAGACGTGATTAAGTCTACTAGCTTCAACAATAAGATATAAAATACTAAAAATATTTTAACGTTCTTAAGTAAGTCGAGTTCGTAATTGATTAATTTCTTAATTTTTTTAACGAGAAACGATTTGACTTTAACATGATTCAATTTTTTGCTTAACTTTCTTGTTTTAAAATTTTTTGTAAAAAGATATACTTTATTTCTCTCTTTTAGTTAAGATGTCGTTTTTCGTTTTTTATTTTAATATTTAATCGATTTTTCTTGCATTTTTAAGATGTTGTCATATATTTTTTTTAGTGTCGCTATTCTTTCGATGATTGATTGCGCAAACAAATGCGTACGTTCTTCTTCGAAAAGATTTAATTTCTTGCTATAATTGGCGAAGAATGAAGTTATTTTAATAATATTTGAAATCTTTGCATTGAGTGCTAATTGTGTCATAGATAAAAGTGATACCTAGTTGCTATAAGTATTGTTAATATAGTGTCTTAGATATTGCTTAAAACTTTAATTTGTTCTTTCTATTTAATCATTCGTAATTAAGTGATAGACAATAGACATTTAAAGCCTTGTATCTAACATTGAGAGAAACGTCTTTTAATAGTTAGACGTGAAGAGTTTGTTTTTGTCATTAATTAATTCTTTAAATATATTATGATATTGTATAAGTCGATTTAATATAATGTATCTTAGTTGTTTTGCGATGAACTTCTCTTTGCATGCGATAATATGTGAGTACTTGATAAGCTTATTAATCATTATTAATATCAAATTATATTTGTCTCCAATTGTTAAATTCGTCGACTTTGACAACTTAATAATAAAGTTTATCATGACTTTATTTCATAACGATTTAGATGATTTCTAATATTAAATTTCGCCATAGTTCGCATGTGTATCATGTTTGTTCTACTAATAATTAAGATATCGTTTAATGTATGTTTCGACAATTTGTCTTATTTGTAAGAACTAACAATGCTAGCGTAAAAATTGAAGAATTTTTGTTACTTTTAGATGTCTTTGCAATGATTCGTCATGATGCTCTTTTATATATTTGTCGATCTTATTAATAGATATTTGAAGTTTTTCTTTTTTTATTAAAATTTTTTTCGTATTATTTTGAAGTATTTGTAATGTAGCATTTAGCTTGTATTTGTTTACTAATAATGATTCGTTCTTATTGATCTTAAGTATGTTGTAATTGAACAATTTTTTCGTTTTTATATAATTATTTCTTCTATTGAGTGCGTTTGCTTTGTCATTATCTTTGCTTAAAATATATTATATTTTAAACTTATACTATTTAAGTCTTTTTAATCATCGTATTTGTCTTTTGTTTAATTGCTTTATAGTAGTGAAGTGCACAAGATTTTTGTAATTAATAAGAATCGTAAATTTTAATAATTTTTCTATGTATACTCTTCATGATTTTAAGAAGACTACTATAGCGAGTAGTTTTTTATTGTGAACATCATAGTGTTGTTTAATTGACGAAAGTTTTCTCGAAAAATATATTATTAAGTGTTACATGCCTTCATGTCTTTAATTAAAGCATACATCGATAACTAGATTTAATGCGTCGATTTCAATCTTGTTTAACAATCGCAAATCGTACATCTTTAATATTAATTTCTTCAAGCATTTTAATTTAAGATTTTGAAATGATTTCTCTTTTATAAATTTTTATAATTATGACGTATTTTTTTTCGTAAAGTTCGTTAATAATATCGCATTTACTAAGTAGTTTTTAATAAACTTCTTGTTGTAATTTATAAAACTTAAAAAGAATTGTACTTTTTTAACATTTATTAATGATTTTTATTCTTTAATTGCTCGTAGCTTTTTAAAATTCATGCGTATTTCATGTCGTTCAACGACAAATTCAAAAAAATCAATTTTTTTTTGATGAAATTCGCATTTCTTTAATTTAAAATGTAAGTTTTTTATGTTTAAACATTCTAATACTTTAAAGATATAATTAACATGCTCTTTTAAAATTTTCGAATAAATTATGATGTCGTTCAAATATGTTATGACAAATTGATTCAAATATTGTCGTAGTACATCATTAATTATTTCTTAACACGTTGTTAAGACGTTCGTGAGTTCGAACGACATTATTGTGTATTTATATAATTCATATCGTGTGCGAAAAGCTATCTTTTACTCTTTCTTTGTTTTTATTCTAATTTAGTTGTACGCTTTTCGTAAGTCTAATTTAATAAAGTACTTTGCTTTAGATAATCGATTCTAAAGCTCGCTAATATTAAATAATAAATATTAATTCTTAATCGTAATATTGTTTAGCTTTTGATAATTAACACATAAATGAAGAATTCTATTCTTCTTTAATACAAAAAGGATTGAATATCTTGCTTGTGATTAAGATTTTTTAATAATTTTTTTTTTTTTCGTTTTTTGCCAAGTATTTGCGAAGTACTTTGAGCTTCTTCTTAAATAGAGTATATATAAGTTCAAACGTAAACTACTTGCTTAATTTAAGTTTAATTTCGTAATTTTACGATTAATGTTTAGAAAAAGTCTTTGTCGTTTTCTTTTCTTAGAATAAATGCTCTTAATTGTTGTATATTCGTAATACGTACTTTAGCGATTTCTTCGTTGTATTAAATAGTTTAAAACTTCTAAAAAATTTGTAATTTTTTTCATTTACTTTGATCTTATAATTCGATTAATCTTTATTAATGCTTATTAAGTTAAACTTTGTTAAATCGTTTTTTTGCAAGAATGCAAACTCGCTACTTGCGATCAATTTTTAACTTAATTTTTTATCTATTATCGAACGTTATTAATGCGTAGATTAAATGTGAATTACGTGATCACATTGCGCGAATTTAAGTACTTGTGTATTTTAGTTAACTTCTAGATTGTATTGCTTTAATCAAGACATTTCTAAAACGATATTATAAATAATTATTCTTACTATATTAAAAATTAGTTTCTCGTAGTGTTGCTAAATAGTTATTGATAATAATTTTGTCTTTTTATTTACTTTTTCATTTTCGTTAAGTAATAAGTTTTCATCTACAATTACTAGATTGTATGCGTTAGACTTTTTTTGAGTAGAGTAATCTTCCCTTTTAACAAAAGCTTTGATCATAAAATTACTTGTCGCATTAGAATCGATCATTGCGATAAATTGTTGTTCATTAACTTTAATTGATGTAATAAAACATCGTACGTATGCTATTAAATTTAGTTGCTATTGTTGGGCTAACATATTGCATTTCTTTGATATACTCTTTATCAAAGAATTTAAACTTTTCTTTATTTTGATGTTGTAACTTTTACTTCAAGCGCTTGTTTGCGCTAAGCTTTCTTTCTATGCTAAATTAATAATTTTGGCTTTTTAGAAAATTAATTAGCTTCTTCTTTGTCTTCTAGATGAGTTTAGCATAAGTCGTTATAACATTTTGTTCAACTAAATGTCGCGTACTTCTTTGCTTTCTTTATTTTTTTTTAGAATAAACTTACATTGCTCAATTGTCGTTCGATTTCATCAAAAATTTCTTTTTTGATAGTGGCGTCGCTTTCTAGCGCTTTCTCGCATTTATTCACGATTTAATTTATCTCTTTTTCTCTTAATGAGCTAGCTAAAGCGTCAAAGTGATTCGTGATGTTATCTAGACATTCGTGAAAGTTTTTTTAGTCGTATTCGTCGTCTAAGTTTGTTGCTAAATAAGAATATAGCATTTTTGATCGTTTCGCTCTCATAGTTTCATTGAGTATTTAATTAATCTTTTGCGTAGATGTGAGTGTCTTATCTAATAATGTTTTATCTAGAACTTTCTATAATTAATTTAGGTTCTCTACTAGATAGTAGTTGTCGTTCGATCTAGTTTTGAGGATGTTCGCCTCTATGTTAATTTGCTCTCTAATGTCGTTCTAGCTATTAAATATCTCTCTTAACATAGCATTGATTTGTTAACAATTTATTAAGTTTTGTGATTAATAATCTCTTGCAAAGTGATTTGATTTGTCACATAAATAGTACGTTTTTTAGAATTTGTTATTTTGCTTTTCTCTAAAGTTTTTTTTTTACGTTGTTAAATAAAATTTAGTTTCATAGATGCAAGTTTACGATAATTAAAATTATTATACTTCTAATTAAAACAAAATCTTTTCTCCTAATATTTGATCGCTAATTCAAAGAAGATTTCTATTTTTTCTTAAGATTAATTATATCTTTTTTTTATAACTCTTTCATATAGCTTGTTGTCGAAATTAATGACTATTTTAATAAAATCAAACATGTCGTTAAGAGTTTTTTCATCACGCATAATTTCGTTCTTTAGATTGTTCTTAAAATCTCGTTGAAACATTGTTATAAGTGCGACATCGTTTTATTTGATTAAATTAACATACTTTTAAAATCTAATTGCGTAATCTATTGCAAAGATTCGTTAAATTAGATGTTAAATCACTCTTTTTGCAATTTGTTTTTCGTTAGATGTTTTAAAGATTCTTCGCATTTCTTTTTTAAAATTGTTGAAATCTATAAACATTGCATAAGAATTTTCGTTGTTATTTTTTAAGTATTTTCGTAAATTTGACTTGAATTAATGTTGAGCTCTTTCTTTAAGAAATGTTGATGCGAAAATCGTTTTTTAATTCGTTGAAACAAGATAGAAGATAAAATAGATATTTATTTGCATAAGTTAGTTCTCTAAGCTAATACGATCTTTATAATAAATATCGAGTTTATTAATTTTGATTTTGTCGTCTTTTATGATTAATGATCGACGTGATACTAATGAGCTAGTGTTTAAGATAGAGGCGCGTTGACCTAATATAGACATCCTTAGAGTGTTCAAAGTGTTACGCTAGTACTTTCTACGAAAATATTAAAGTAAATTGTGCTATTGAAGAGATTTGTAGACGTCTTTAGACAATGCAAGCAATCATTTGATAACAAGAATTTGCAACTATAGACAATTTCTATGTTTAATAAACTTTAACAAAGATTCGATAAATTAGAGTAACAATAAGTAATAATTCATAATGAGTTGAATACGATTCATAAAAGAGTCGTGTTCTAGTTTCTATATACTAAGGAAATCCTTCTTGCTTCTCTTGCTCTCTCGTGAAGCAAAGAGAGCAAGCCCTTGTGCTCTTGTTGCTCCTCTTGCTCCCTCGCAGAGCTATAAGAGCATATGTCGCTAATCGTTCCTGGTGCTACATTCTCGTTGCGTAGGCTATATACTGGCGTAGGCTCGTAACATATTGTTGTAAAGAGACTTTGACCTAACGCATTTAACAAAGACTTAATAAAAGTTTAATAAAGGCTTGATAAGACTTGATAGACTTAATAAGACTTGATAGAAGTGCCCAAAGTGTATCGAGGCGAAAAGTTCAAAATCGCAAATACGTATATAACTTCGATCGCAAGTTGATTTAAGATCTTAAAAATCTATAGCAATATTTGTAGATATTGTAATTCTATATAAGAGCAGTTTTCGATCAAATAATAGCGTTGGTGTTGAGGGATTGGTGGTATTTGCAATTTGGGGTCGTGAAAAAAAATCGATTTTCAAAAGTTGCTCGGGGGAAACCACATTTGTAATATCGAGGTAACACTCACAGACGCTAAAATAGTGTCTTTTCGATACACATAATTCCGATCTAAGGTACCTACTGCACCTCATCAATCACAAGCCTTGAAATATCATGAAGACTTTCACCTCAGGTTGAGCATTATCGTCTACTGACGGGTCAGAACGACTGCCCCCATGGCCTCCAAAGAATTGTCTCAAGCGCTCACCAAGCGTTCTCAAGATACTGCCCTTATGCCCCCACCGCCCCCTCCAAAGCGGATAAAGCGCCCTGTCAAGATCCTGGACGAGGACGACTATACGGATGCAATATCTCATATCATAGCTCGAGACTTCTTCCCCGGGCTCGTAGAGACGGAGTCGCAGCAGGACTACCTCAACGCCTTAGACTCGCGAGACGCAGAATGGATTGTTACTGCAGGCAGAAAGCTCACCCAAGTCATGACTCCTGGCCCAGACGGTCGGCGCCTACGTGGCAGACGAGGAACGAGTATGACTCCGATGACTGGCTTACACGGAAGAGGCGGAGAGACGCCTAGAATGTGGCAGGGGGATACGCCAGGGTCAGTGACATCGATTGCCACGGATGGCACGGAGGCATCCAAGAGAACAGAGATTGATACGAACATGAGCCTCGGAGCTTTCCAGACAAAGTATACGAGCGAAGACAACGAGAGCTTCTACAAGTTACTTGATAAGCAAAACGTCAAGAGGTCGGAAAAGTACGCTTGGATGTGGGCGGACAACAAGATCCCCGCCGCCCGCCAGATTGCATATCGAAAACGAGAGGCGGGGCTTCTAGCCGACAAAGAGTCGCAGGCGCAATTGGATGGGAAGGCGCTCGTCAAATTCGACTCCTCGGATACACGCAAAGCAATGCCGGATACCTGGCGCTCGCGGCCCGACAACAATTTCATGTTCGAGCCAACATCTATAGAAGACACCCATCAAACCATACAGCAGAAAGCAGAAGAAACATCTCGCGCCCCTCCCAAAGCTGTCGTATACGATAATACCCGCCTCGCCACGTCAATATCCAACCCTACCTCCGACGAGCCTCCGCCTTCACCTTCCCTATCCGCTGTACAAGACGCAATAGCTGGCAGACCTCGGCCTTCTGCCTCCGAAGTGGCCTTCAACGGGGCTTCTACACCTCGAGTCAACGGCTACGCATTCGTTGATCCAGAGCCGCCGCCCGAACCTACCTCGACATGGGAAAGCAGTGATCATACATTCCTGCTCGGTAGTGGTGATGCAACACCCAACCCTTTCAAGATCAAAGAGGGGAGCAAGCGCGAAGCTTTACACCATCGAATGGTCGACAAGGTAGCCAAAGGCAAGCGTGCAGTGGGCAAGAGGGAGATTGAGTTGTCTAAGACGCCTGTGCCTCGGTTCGCCAGTAGCCCTAGGATTGGCACTGGCGGGATAACGCCAGCGGCGCAGAGGTTGTTAGGGAAGATTGGAGGTGGTGAGAAGACGCCGAATGTTTGGGAGGGAAAGGGTGGCCAGAGCGTACGGCGGTCAGGTCTTAGGAATGCTCTCACGCCGGTACAGAAGGCCTCGACTGGATGAGTATCGCCTGTCACATTGGCACAAACGGACTCTATATTGATTGATTAATTGGCATGATGTTGGCTGCCGGTTCCAGACTACAAGCTTGACTGGACTGACGTCCCAAGCCGACTCTTTTCGAAGAAACATCCGATATCAGGAAAGCAGAACGGGCGATACGACCAATGAATGGGCGACCAATAGATCATCCAACAACACAGATCTTTTTCGGACCGTGTCGTCCGACTCCGTTGACGAGATGAGCAGACCCAGGGGCATCAATGAGCTATCAGAAAGTCTTCGTGCGCAGGATTGCCCAGCCAGAATCACAAAACACTTTTATGCAGACGAATCCAAGGCTCCCATGTGCAGTTCCGCCTTGAGATTGGACAGAAGGAGGAAGTTACTGTTGCGCAGTGAAATAGTACTGCCTCGACATCGCTATCGCTGACATCGCTATCGCTGAGTGCAGCCGCGATTCGAATAGAACCACAATTGCTTTACCAACCATTGCCTATTGCATTCACTTTCTGGCCCTTTCTATAAGGACCTCGGCCATCGTGTGAGCCCCTTTCGAAGCCACGTCTAGTCAAACCGCTTTGTCGTTGTAAAACCCGCTATCAAGCGCCAGAGCTTCAAATCATCAAATATGCCTCTCGAAATCCACGGTACTAGCAGTCTCACATCTTCTCTCCCTTCTCCGCCTTCGCCTTCCCATACTTCTTCAGCCTAATCGCCTGAACGCCAATAAAGCCCGTCGTATCCGAAGGGTTGAAGTCGCCTATCTCATCCATACTGCTCTCGCTCGCATCGTACAGTGTTGCCGTACTCGAGCTACGTCCCAGGATCGTCATCTTCCCCTTGTAGGCTCTGCATCGCACAATCCCGTTGACGTCCTTCTGGCTTGCTGCAAGACTCGCGGAGAGGCTGTTTTGCTGTTAGCATGTTTCCCGGTCGAGCCCTCGGGGAAGCTGTGAGGGGGAAAGCTGCGAATGGGAGACCAAAGAAAAAGGACGACGTACAATTCCCGCTCCGCGCTGAACCACAAGCCGTTGTACAGCAGCTTGCTGAAGTTGGACGTCACGAACTGATCCCGCAGCGACCTGACCTCCCGATCCAGCACCAACCCCTCCAGATCCAGATGTGCTGAGCGCAGCAGCTCCATCCCTGGACTCTCGTAGCATCCCTGAGTAACTCTTCGAGTCAGCGTTCCTCTTTTAAGTCAAAAATGCCCGAACCCGGCAGCGTGCCTTCAAAGCGAGCGCTGCTAAGACATGTTCCAAGTTTGTTGAGAATCTCAGAAAGGGGTAAAATTTGCTCCGAAGTTTTCTTACCCTCGACTTCAATCCTATAAACCGATTCTCCACAATATCCACCCTCCCGACCCCGTTCCTCCCCCCAATCTTATTCGCCGCCAGAAACAGCTCCAACGGATCCTCCACCACCTTATCTTTGCCTTCGTCCGTCCACTCCAGCTTCACCGGCACCCCTTTCTCAAACATGATCTGGAAATCTTCTGGCTTGTCAGGCGCATCCATCGGGTCCACCGTCAGCTGCCACATATCCCTCGGCGGCGTCACATCCGGATCCTCGAGGATCCCCGCCTCATACGAGCAGTGCACCAGATTCTCATCCATACTCCACGGCTTCGCCTTCGTGCTCGTGACGGGGATCCCCTGCTGCGCTGCGAACTCCAGCAAATCATTCCTCCCCTTGAAGCGCTCATAGAACCCCGGCAACCGCCAGGGCGCAATGACCTTGATCTTCGGCTGCAGCGCGTAGAAGGCCAGTTCGAAGCGGACTTGGTCGTTGCCCTTGCCCGTGCACCCGTGACTCACAAACCCACAGCCCGTCTCCTTGGCGACGGCGATTTGTGCGCGCGCGATGATGGGCCGCGCGAGCGAGGTGCCGAGGAGGTAGATGTCTTCGTAGATGGCGTTGCATTGGATGGCGGGGATGCAGGTGTCTTGCACGAATTCCTTGCGCAGGTCTTTGATGTGGCATGCTGAGGCGCCGATCTTCAGGGCTTTGGAGCGCGCGGCGGGGAAGTCTTCTTGTTGGCCGACGTCGGCCATGAAGCAGATGACTTCGTAGTCCTTTTGGAGGAGCCAGGCGAGGATGCAGGACGTGTCGAGGCCGCCGGAGTAGGCGAGGCAGACTTTGGGTTTGGGCATTGTTGCGGTGACGCTGGGCGGTGTATTGGAGAAAGTAGGTCAATTGCTAGGGCAGAGGCGCGCGGAGTAGGTGAGGTTTTACCAATTTGGTTGAGAAGACAAAGGTGAAGATTACTGTGGTGCTTGACAGTCGGTGAAGATGCCTCGAGCTTCGCGAAAAAGATCGAGGTGCGTCAGAGGGATCTGCAATCGATAAGGTATGTATACAGGCTAAATGTACCTTACGAGCTTTCTCAATGATAGAATCACTCAAAAAGGCTGAAGATGAGCAACAAGGGGATCACAGAAACCGCTGGTATGGAGAGAAGGTATGGGACATATGAACGTGGTCGTTCTTACATACGGGAACATTTGGACGGCCTCAATGATGCGTAGGCTCAAAGCGTCCAACGCCAAATCTCCCCCTAGAAAAGCGTTTGAGCCAAAGGTATCAAGCCCAACTTCAAGCGCCAGTTCCATCCAACACCATCCACGTGCTGGTCATCAGACAACAGCACCGAGACTCATCAAGAGTGCCACTGCAATAAACCAGACGTTCCTCCGCCGTCCCATCGCTCCGTTCAAGCTTCCGTACGCCGCCCCTGGATAGTTGCAAGTGACTTCCCCTCCCGTCGTTTCCCTTTCGCCATAAGAATGCTCAAGACCATGCCCCTCTATAGGACACGCAAATTTCAAGCTTGCCGGACAGCTCTGGATCAAGTCATAACAAAGATCGACACACGGCAAGATCTCGTTGTAAGGGCCTGGGCTAATCTTTTGGTCGATCATTGGATTACGCGACGAGTTTGAGTACAAAGCGTCTCGAGGTGCCAAGGTACCATTCGAGAACGTGTTGCTGACCGCTCGAGGTTGGAGGAAGGAAGCATTATTCGAGAAGTCTTCGCACCGGGGTATTGTTACCGCACAGAGCCAAGTCTTGTACGCCTTTTCGCAGTCGGCGCAGTTTCGTGCAAGGGAGTACTGCGCCGACGATGTAGTGTTGCAAGGAATCTGTTGAAGTGAGTACGTAAAGTTCTGAAAGTAGTCCTGGGCGTAACTGTCGTAAAGCTGTGTGAGACTCGTGAGGTTGGGCTGACTGGTTAGGTTCGAGGGGACCGCGTAGGCGACGTCGGAGCAAAATGACAGATTGAAGATGACGGCGCAATTGTCCGAGGATATAGTTGCGAAGTCCAGAGAACTCCACACTGTTCCTCCTCCACCGACGATGCCGCTACCAGCTTTGCCTGTTTTGGCATCACCATCAATGGCCATTATGCCGTAGTACGAAGAACTGCCATTTAATTTATTTACGTAGAAGTGCTGGGTTGGTGCAGCTGCAGCCAGAGACATCATGCCTACCTCCACATTGCCAGTCGCCGAGCCATTAATATTTCCTTGGATTTGGGCCTGGTTTTTGAGTCCACAGAATGACCTTTGGAGACCCCGGATTGCAGGATTTTCCTGGTTGTGAACAAATATACTATAGGAAGGCGAAGTGGCGTCACCATCCGCTGAGAGAAGAGCGTTGTTTTTGTCGCTATCAACAAGTACCACTCCTGTCTTGTTGATGTAAGTAGTATAGGGTTCGTCGGTCGAAGCCGTAAGCTCGTAGCTGTAGAGACCGTCAAAGTTTGGGCTTTTAGCGGGCGCGATGACTGTAAAAAAGACATCGCTCAAGGTCATCATATTGTGCGAGCCCAAGCCGTCGTCTACTGGCACAGCAACATCATTGTTGTTGATGGTCGGCTTAGGATTTTTTGTATTGGTCGAAATGTACAGTTGTAGAGGCGGCGGGACACCGTTGGGCGTCTGTGAAGTGGACCTTGGCTGATCGCACGTGTTCAACGTCACGTAGAGCGTATGTGGATTGGTCTGCCGTCGCTTGAGTCCATCTTGCCAATCTTCAGAGGAACGATCGAGTATGAGGGAGCTCTCCTTAGTGCCGCGCTCGGCCAAGCTACTAGATGGTGAAATCGCCTCCTGTGCTGCCTGCGAGCGTCGTCGGACATCACTCTGGGAAAAAGTGTAGGACTGCGAATCTCCAGCGGCGATATTTCCTTTCCCTGGGACATTGTTGTGCAATGGCGTTACGTCGTCCACTCTACCAATGATGCTCCTATCCAGACCATGGAAATCAGATACATAATCGTGGATTTCGAACCCCGTATCAAGGTTCGGCGATCCAACGGGGTCTGGCCGACGGTCCAATATCCTCGGATGGTTATGATCCTCCTGTCTTATCGACTCGGCGCCAGAGGCATGACTGAAGAACGGAAGGAAAGCAGCGACATGACAAAGCGTAGCAAGCGATGCTACCGAAACGATAGACGCATTGCGACAATGAAAGGCTCCAATTCTGAGCAGCCGCATAGAAAGACCGATGAGAGAAGGCCCAAGGCGACTTCCACTGCTGGAAGACAACCGAATGCTACGGGCGTTGCGATATCGGCCGTGCGATTTCAACGAAGCACCGTGGACCGTAGGAAGGAAGCGACATAAGCAGGTATTGTACGTAAGGTAGGTTTGTTAGGAGATCTTCCCAGGATGAGAGCTGAATCAACGTTCTCCTGATCAATGCCGTCAGAAAGCATGTGGCAGCCTTGGCGCAGCGGGACGATCACTTCGGCCGGCGTATTATACCGGTCATCATGCTTCAACCGTACAGTCCGATGTTATAGATTATTTCTCTCTGCAACGAGAGCCGATACATGATGGCTCCGACTGCGTGTGACTTCAGAATAAGTCGGCCCGCCGAGTGGATCACATCTGGGATGGCTTCCATGAAGATTGAGTGAGGACTTTGCTGGCAATGTCAGGAAAGCGTCTTCTCGATGCTGCAGCAGTATACAAAGCTTCCCGAGGGGTTGCAGCGAAGTACTTTGCATTTCGTAGGCACCAATTGAATGCTTACAGCAAGACTTCGACATTAGCAAGGGCCGTCAAGAACCAATCAGACCGCGTCATTCTCACCGTACGTGCTGCATCTGCTCTCGCGCAACGCTTCAATGGCCCTGGACCTGGATATTCTACTCAAGCGAAGGCACCAAGCAATCCTGAACGAGATACATCGCTCCCCTCACAGAAGAGCGTCAAAGGAGCCGCAAATGTATCTCGGAAGCCGCAGGGGCTAGAGCAAGACCATTTCTACGAAAAGTCTCAGGCAAATACCACAGCAGAGCCGGTTCAAGATGAGCAGTTGGGCGTTACACAAGAGCGGGCAACAAGCAATCCTCTGCCTGATGGCTCTATTCTCTCCGTGGGCGCTGGAGCTGGTCAAGCAAAGGGCGACGAGGATGTATACTCAAGTATACCACCCACGGAGCCGGCAAAGGAACCCTTGTCCAAACGTTCTCAAGAAGCCGACTCTGCCTTGAAGCCAACCTCGTCAGCAAGATCCAGTATACTGAGGCCGAGCGCAGGCACGAAGCCTCCTCCAGCAGATGAAGCGAAGAGATTGCAGCGGCAAGCTGAGATGCAAATCCCCTCACAGGCCGCTGAACCTCCATCCACCGAAGCCTCAACTCCTGATATTGCAAGTTCATCAGCGGCTTCAGCTAAGGATTCGAGCGTGGATCAACGACAAGATACATTCTACTCGCCATCATCAAAGACCGGCGAGGTACTCTCTGCTCTACCTCGAGTAAAATTACCTAGAGCCACCGCGGCGTCACAAGAAAGTGATCCCCGTGTTCCCGATGAGCAGATCAATCAGGATGTCTTCTATTCTTCCGATCGAGCGAGTGAATCGCAGGCAGCTCCAGAGGTGCAGGCTGTACCAAGGCAAGAAGGCCCTTCAGAAGATATGTACTCCGAGCTGTTTCACAGTCCCAAGGTCGCAAAGATATTGAGGGAACAGCCTCGAGAAGGCAAGAGTACAAAAGGCCTAGGTCTGCCGGATACTGGAGATGTGCGCCCCGAAAAGACAAAGCCATCGCAAGAACAGGACCAGGCCACCTTCGATCTGCGCACAACACAAGGTGAATACGCGGCAAGGCAGACGGAGTCAGCCACTGTATCAGAACCACAGGATACTCTTTCGAAGGATGAGACTCAACAATTCGCTGAAGACTTAGCAAAAGACGCTGAAAAGGGTCTTACAAACGCAGAAGTAAGTCTTTGATAACAGATTCTCGGTCATGATGCCTTTACTGATCACTGACAGCCTTCTCGTAGGAGCCGTCGGAGGTAGCCTCGCAACCTCCTAAGGCCCCATACGAGATGCATGAATCTCGGGTACCATCCTCAAGATTCGGTAGGCTCTGGCAATATGGTGGTCTGGCGACTTCTATGGCATTCGGTGCTGTAGGCGAGAGCTTTCGTCGTGTCACCGGTGGCGACAGCGCTGGCGGGTCCTTGATTCTCAGCGCTGCCAATATGGAGCGACTAGTAGCCAAACTGTCCCGAATGCGAGGTGCGGCATTGAAATTGGGGCAGATGATGAGTTTTCAAGGTAGAGAATACGCTACTGATCCTTTCGCACAGTTAAATTAATACTCCTAGACTCGAAAATGCTTCCAGGACCCATTAATGAAGTCCTCCAGAGGGTTCAGGACAGTGCAGATTACATGCCTGCATCACAACGCAACAAAGTTCTGGCAAGTAACCTAGGATCGGACTGGAGAGACCTTTTCTCATCATTCGAGGAGAAACCTATGGCGGCAGCATCGATAGGTCAAGTGCATAGCGCAGTCCTGAAGTCCACTGGAATGCCAGTAGCAATCAAGATCCAGTATCCTGGTGTAGCTAACTCTATCGACTCTGATCTAAACAACCTCTCCATTCTCCTAAACGCATCACGCCTACTACCCAAAGGTCTCTACCTCGATAAGACAATCGCAAATGCTCGGACGGAGCTGGCATGGGAATGCGACTATGTCCGCGAAGCCGAAGCCGGGAAGCGTTTCCAACAGCTACTCCGCGATGAGCAGGATACCTTTACGGTTCCAAGAATTTTTGACGAAGCCTCTGGCGCTCAAGTCCTAACCATGGAGATGATGACAGGAACAGGCGTTACGAAGCTTCGCAACTTGACCCAAGAACAGAAGGACTGGATTGGCACACAGATCCTCCGCCTGTGCCTTCGAGAAATCACTGAGTTCAAATACATGCAGACTGACCCTAATTGGACAAATTTCCTCTATAATCCGGAGAACAACAGAATAGAGCTCCTCGATTTCGGCGCCTCACGCGAATACCCAGATAAGTTTATCGTACCCTACGTTAAAGTCCTGCAAGCCGCCTCACGATCAGAACGAGACACGGTCCGAGATCTCAGCATACAGCTTGGGTACCTGACGGGTCATGAATCTCAGGCCATGGTGAAGGCGCACGTCAGCTCTGTCCTGACGCTCGCGGAACCGTTTCGGCGGGATTCGCCTGAGGTATATGATTTCAGGGATCAGACTATCACGGATAGGGTTCGCGGACTGATACCGGTGATGTTGAGGGAAAGGCTAGCGCCGCCGCCGGAAGAAACGTACAGTCTGCATAGGAAGCTGAGTGGGGCTTTCTTGCTGTGCGCGAGGTTGGGGTCGAGGGTCAGGTGCAGGGAGATGTTTGAGAGAGCGATGGAAAAAGCTGGTGTAGCATAGTATCGCATACGGTGGCATCAGTGGCTGCCTAATAGTCTTCGTCACCCTTGTTCAAACCCTCCTCCTCCTGCTTGTCACTTACAGTCTTCGAAACAGCGCCGCATTGTCAAAGTCCCACCACTGGTGTCAAAGTCCATCGCCATTCCGTCAAAACGTTATTCTAGAGTGCAAGACTATTTTTTCTTAATCCTAGGGACCAACACCCTGCCTAATGCATGGGATAGTAGAGTGAAATTATTTGATCAATGCTTATATCAGAGATCTCCAGGCTCGTTACATGTAAAAATATCCATCGTCCTCTTAGTGAGCACCATCCTAGGGCTATCATAGGGCTCATCCTGCCCCCACACTAAGCCATTTGCAGCAACCTATCGCGAACTTCCATCCCCGACCTCGGCCACTCATTCAACCTTCCCGCCAATTATCCTCCCCAAACTCGATCTACTGCTCGACCGAAACCCCACCCATCAACCATCAACGATGTCGGCCCTCGCCTCCAACTTCGTCCCCACGAACCAAGCCCGCTATCTGCGCGCCTGTATGGTCTGCTCTTACGTCCAAACCTACTCTGTACGCTCTTCCCCCCATCCCCATCCCCATCCCCATCCCCCTCCCTTTTCCCCATCCCCCTTCCTTCCCCCACTACCTTTCCTCTTCCTTCCCCCCTTCCCCACCTCACTAACACCCCCCCTCCCCACAGAAATTCCTCTCCCTCGGCTGCCCCAACTGCGA
>JAABUS010001875.1_pt1 | contig 42876 bp, 38 predicted proteins | sample 5560161 | NCBI WGS metagenome assembly JAABUS01 (sample SAMN10711885, study PRJNA513376) | rock metagenome | isolation source: Antarctica rocks | place: Antarctica: Victoria Land, Trio Nunatak nord | collected 2016-01-04
GTCCAGGAGCGGCGGTCGGCGGCGCCGCGGTATGGGAGCAGCTACTAGGCCGCGGACGCGGGAGACCGCGATGCGCCGAACGAGGGGGTGGCCGAGAGGCTATCCCCTCTTCCTATTTTAACAGGTCGATCGGCTCAAAATGGCCGCTCCGGGTTCAATGTTCTGGGTCAAGACGTTCAGACGATCTGTGTCACGGAACTCCTCCAGGCGGGTGATGGTCATGGCCGGGGTTCCGGCATCTGACCCTACGTTCGCCCGAAAATATGGATTCCCACGCGGTGATCGGCGAGAGGCGTGGCCGTGGAACGGTAGGATCGCGGTGCGGACGAGGTTCCGTCGTCACTCAGGGGTAAGGCTCCAGGCTGCGAAGGTGGCGGTAACGTCATCGCCGTCGGGTGCGGCGAGCATCGGCCCTACGAATGCTGGACCATCGGGGAGGTAGGTGGGCCGCATCAAGATGAACGATTCGCCATCGACGGCGTAATGCACCTCAATGTCGCTGGCCCGCCGGGCATCATGGAGGGCGAGAAGTGGCGAGATGGAGGGCCGCGCTACTATCGACCAATCCGAGTACTCGGGAGTGGCGACGACGCTGGCGTGTTGCCTCCTGTCGATGAGCTCGCCCTCGTACTTATGCACGTTCGTGGCGTCGAGATGGACCATTGAGCCAGCGTGGTCGTATTGGCCCGTGTCCTTCCCCTGACCCATAACCTCGGCCGCGAAGTTACCGGTGAGGGGGTGGCCATTGGGATGCCGCTGTCACGGATAAAACCGCAGTGCACCGTGCGCCAGAAGTCCGTATGTGGGGCGGCGGTGACAGAACGCGAGTCAACCGCGAGCGGTGGGTGTCGCCTATTCGCCGGCGCCCGCTCCGCGCAGCCAGCGACCGGGCATGGCACCGGTGTGGACGCCCTCCCGAAGGACCCGCTGGCCGTTCACCCAGACGTCACGGACTCCGGTCGAGAGCTGATGTGGTTCGGTAAAGGTGGCACGGTCAGCCACGAGCAATGGATCGAAGAGAACGACGTCAGCCACCATGCCCGGGCGCAGCAGACCACGGTCGCGCAACCCGAGCCGGCTCGCGACGGCTGAGCTCATCTTTCTGACCGCGTCTTCGAGGGTTAATATGCCTTCGTCGCGCACATAGTGACCGAGGAGACGGGGATACGTGCCAAACCCGCGCGGGTGCTGGAGACCGTGACCGTCTAGCGTGGCCGGGTCGACCCCACCCGCGTCGGTGGCAAATGTGATCCAGGGCTGGCGCATTTGGAGACGCAGATTGTCCTCGCTCATATCAAAGTAGAAGCAGAAGATGCTTTGCCGCTCAGCCGCTAAGAGGTCGAGGGCGGTGTCGACCCAATCTTGGTTTCGCTCTTGAGCGACATCGGCCAGGCTTCGGCCAACGTACGTCGCATGGTCCGGGAGGAGGAGCCCGGCCAGAATAACGTTCTCCGGGCCGGCGCTGCCGCCGAGGTTTTCCCAGTCGCCGGTGGGTTGTTTCATTTCCGTTCTGATGCGGGTGCGGGTGGCGGGCTGACGTAAGTTCTCGTAGAGCTGGTCATCCGCTTCCGCCCAGGGTGGGAGGCAGGAGGCAAGGCCCGTGCCGGCGGCGATATAGGGGTACATGTCGGCGGTGATGTCGAGGCCGGCGGCGCGGGCGGCATCGATGCGAAGGATGACCTCCGGCATCTTGCTCCAGTTCGGCCGCCCGGCTGCTTTCAGGTGATATATCTCGGTGGCGACGCCTGTGCGCCTGGCAATGGCGATCGCCTCGTCGATCCCTTCGAGGAGCCGGCTCTCTTCCGAGCGGACGTGCGTGATGTGGACGCCGCGATGGCGGGCCACGACCTCGCAGAGCGCCAACAGCTCGTCCGTGCCGGCGTAGGCGCCAGGAGGGTAGATCAGCGCGGTCGCGAGGCCGAACGCCCCATCTCGCATCGCCCCATCGAGCGCGTCGAGCATCGCGTCGAGCTCGGCGGACGACGGTTTGCCGAGCGCGAAACCCTTGCCGAACTCGCGCACGGTGCCGCCGCCGACGAACGATCCGACGTTGACTGCGACGCCACGCGATTCAAGGTCTGTCAGCCAGTCGCTGAACCGCACCCAGCCCTGGGCCCGGTCGTTCCATTCGTCGTAGACGGGGCCAAGCCGGGATCGTAGTTCCTCCGGAAAGGGACAGGCGATCTTGCCGCCGAAGGGAGCGGGCGTCCAACTCTCGCCCATGATCTCGGTCGTGACTCCCTGCGTCACTTTCGAGAGGGAGCGCCGGTCGGTGAGGAATGGGATGATCGAGTGCGACTGAATGTCGATAAATCCGGGAGCGACAACGCAGCCGCGACCATCGACGACGTCGCGGGCTTGGGTGGGGTCGATCCGCCCTGATGGGGAAATTGCCGCGACGCGGTCCCTGGTCAGCGCTACGTCGGCGTAGAACCAGGAGTTGCCGGTGCCATCGACGACCCGGGCGTCGGCTATTAAGACATCGTACTGTGGCGTGGTGGTGTTCATGCGCTCCCACGTTCGTGACACGATGGCTCGTTCCGGCAACCTACCAGGGTGCGGCCGGGTTGCCAAGCGTCGCTGATTCCGGCGCTGCGGGCAACCCCCGGGGACCGTGTTCTCGTCCTATCGGAATCACAAGGGGAAGCCCTGCGCAGATCGGTGTGGAACGAATCACGCAGACCAAAAGATAGACGTAATGAGTAGCTAAGGAGGAACCTATGTCGGAGGTCGAGGAGCGCGCTGGAGAGGGGGACCGTTACGTTTTCGACCAGTTCACGGCGGTGCGGCGGTATCAGCCGACGCTCGCCTTCTCTCCGGACGGTTCGGAGGTCGCGTATTCCACGAACATCTCAGGGCAGTTCAACCTGTGGCGGCAGTCGAGCGATGGCGGATATCCCCATCAACTGACGACGTTCGAGGACCGGACGGTGCGCGAGATCGCTTGGTCGCCCGATGGTCAGACGATCCTCTTCACGGCCGACCGCGATGGTGATGAGTTCCATCAGCTTTACCTGATGCCGGCCCGCGGGGGCTGGCCCCGACAGGTGACCAACGCTGGCGCCGTCCAACACTACCTCGCCACCGAGCCGTGGTCTCCGAATGGACGGACCATCTCCTACGCGGGCAACGACCGTGAACCCGCCGACCAGGATGTCGTTCTCCGAGACGTTGCGGGTGGGGAAGCTGGCCGACCGCTCGCGGGCGACGCGACCTATTTCCCGGTCGCGTGGTCGCCGGACGGCAGGAGACTGACGGCCGTTGAGTATCGGTCGAACACCGACTCTGACGTGCACCTCGTCTCGCTGGACGACGGTTCCACGAGGGTGCTGACGGCGCACGAGGGCGAGGTGCGGTATGTTGCTGGACCGTGGATGGTCGACGGCTCGGGCTTCTATGTGTTGACGGATGAGGGGGCCGAGTTCGTGGCACTCGCCTTTCACGACTTGGTTACCGGGCAGAGGCGATGGGTCGAACAACCGACCTGGGACGTTGAGCACGTCGCGGCGTCACGCGATGGACGATTTCTCGCCTGGACCGAGAACGAAAACGGCTTCACACGGCTCTATGTTCGCGATCTGCGGAGCGACGAGCTTATCCCGTTGCCCGACTTCGCCACTGGCGTGATCAGCGTGCTGACGTTTTCGCCCGATGGTGGCAAGCTTGGCATCTTGCTCGCACAGCCGACCCACCCGACGGAGGTCTTTATCCTGGACCTTGACCAGGTGTCGGTGACCCAGGTCAGTCATGGGTTCCTGGGTGGGATCGATGAACGCAATCTTGTTCCGCCGGAGCTCGTGCACTTCCCGACGTTTGATGAAGGTCAAATCCCCGCGTTCTTATACCGGCCCACGGGAGACGGGCCATTACCGATGATCCTCTCAATCCACGGCGGTCCCGAGTGGCAGGAGCGACCATCCTACACTGCCCTCTATCAGTATCTGCTGAGTCGCGGAATCGGCGTTCTTGCGCCTAACGTGCGGGGCAGCACCGGCTACGGCAGGGGCTACCAGACGTTGATTCACTGTGATTGGGGTGGCGCCGAGTTGAAGGACTTCGAGGCCGCCGCCCAATTTTTGCGGAGATTCGACTGGGTTGACGGCGAGCGCCTAGGTGTCTTAGGCGGGTCGTTCGGTGGATTCGCGACACTCTCCTGCGTCAGCCGGCTACCCGACTACTGGGCGGCGGCGGTTGACATCGTCGGTCCGTCGAATCTCGTGACCTTCGCCAAGGCGGTGCCGCCCACCTGGCGCCGATTCATGGCAGAGTGGGTTGGTGATCCGGAAACGGACGCGGCGTTCCTGATGGAGCGCTCGCCAATCACCTATGTCGATCAGATTACGGCGCCGCTGTTCGTCATCCAGGGGAGCAATGATCCCCGCGTGGTCAAGGGCGAGAGCGATCAGATCGTGGAGCGGTTGCGGGAACGGGGCGTGGCGGTCCGCTATGACGTGTACGAGGACGAGGGGCACGGCTTTACGAAACGCGCGAACGATCTCAAAGTCGAACGGGATACGGCGGCGTTTTTCGAGGAGCACCTGCTGCGCTAGGATGGCGTCGCTGCCGAGGAGGGATCAACGCGGCCGTTGTGGTGTGAGCTCCGCGGCTGGCAGCACGTGCCAGGACGTGCCGTGTTCGCGCTTGGGAACGGCCGCGCGGAACGAGCGCGGGGCGCTCACGGTAGCGGCCATCGAGCCGTGGGAGCCGAGAATCGTAGGTGGGATCGTACCAACGCACGGCGACGGTTAGCGGCGAATGGAGGGGTAGAGAGGGAGATGGCTAAGACGACGACCGCGGACCGTGCACCTGGGGACGCTCAGGAGCGAGGATTTCGGGCGGCGGACCTGCTTGGGCAGGCCATGATTCAAGGACTCGATGTCGCGGACGACGGCTCGTGCGTCGTCTACAGCCGGCGAGTCATCGAGGACAACGCCTATCGGACGCGGTTGTGGCGCGTAGGGTTCGACGGGGGTGACGCCGAATCGCTAACAACGGGGGACGCGAACGATAGCCGGCCGCGCGTCTCGCCTGACGGGCGGTCGTTGCTTTTTCTCTCGGATCGAAGCGGGCGGACACAGCCGTGGGTCCTGCCAATGCGCGGTGGCGAGCCCCGGCGGCTCGCGGAGTTTCCGGGCGATGCGCGAGCGGCGGACTGGTCGCCCGATGGCGAACGGGTGCTGGTGGTCGCGCTGAGCGGAGAGGAACGGTACGTTGTCGGGGACGCCGACGATCCTATCGCGCGGCGGATCGTCGATTTCAGCTGGCGCCTCGACGGCTCTGGGTTCCGCGACCAGTTCGCCAGCGCCTACGTAGTGGATACCGCTGGGGGATCGCCTCTCCGTTTGACCGAGCCGGCGTACGAGGTGATTGACGCGTTTTGGTCGCCGGATGGCGAGCGGATCGGCTTGGTTGCCGATCTCGATCCGGACGCCGCCCTCGCCACGTTCGCGAAACATGCGCGTGTCTGGTCGTTGCCGAGTGGGGCTCCGGGCGCGGCGCCGGACCTTGTTGCCTCGCTGAATGGATCGGTAGCGACGGCGAAGTGGTCGACCGGGGGCGTGCTGGCGATCGTCGGTGTCGATCACCCGCGTGCGCCATCCTGGGCCAATGACAATCTGTACCTGGTGGTGGACGGCGACGTGCGCCAGGTCGGGACGGAACTGGACCGGCCGATCGCGAACGTCACGTTCGGGGACCTGATCGATCCTGGCTCGGAGATTTCGTTCGAGTGGGTGGACGATCGCCACGTGGTCGCCATCATGGGTGACGAGGGGAGGAGTGTCCCGATCCGCCTTGAGATGGGCAATGGAGCAAAGCCAGAGCGCATGGCCGAGGGGGAGATCGTCTGTTCGGCGATCGCGGCGGGCGGCGGCCGGGTTGTGGTGGTCGCGACCGAGCACGGTCGGCCGGGCGAGGTCTACGCCGTCGAAAATGGGGAACTCCGCCAGCTGACGACGAACGGGTCCGCATGGTTGGAGGCGTATCGGAAGGATCCGGAGCGAATCCGCATCGAACATCCAGAGGGTCATACAATTGATGCCTGGTTCATTCCGGGTCGCGGGGCTGAGCGTCCGGGTCCACTGGTCGTGCAGATTCATGGCGGACCGCACGGTGCCCACGGTCCGACGCCGTGGCTGGAGATGCTTGCGCTGGCGGATGCCGGTATCCACGTGTTGTACCCAAACCCGCGCGGATCGGCGGGCTACGGCGAGGAGTTCGCGCGGGCGATCCATGGCGTTTGGGGTGATCCGGACGCCGCCGATCATCTGCGGGTCGTGGAGTGGGCGGTGGGCGAGGGAATTGCTGACCCCGCGCGCCTCGGCGTGCTTGGTCTGTCCGGTGGCGGATATATGGTGACGTGGCTGCTGGGACACGCACCGGGGACATTCGCCGCCGGGGTGAGTGAGAATCCGGTCACCGACCTAGTCGGCTGGTACGGGTCGTCGGACTTGCCGACCTACACGGACGACCGGTTCATCGGGGTTGGCACGTTGCCCGACGATCTCGATGCCTTCTTGCGGCGCTCTCCGTACCTGGAGATCCACCGGAACACGGCGCCGCTCCTGTTGCTGCAAAGCGAGGCGGACCTGCGCTGTCCTCCTGGGCAGACGGAGTTGGTCTTTGCCATTCTCCGATCGCGCGACCGGATTGTGGAGATGGTGCGATACCCGAATGAGCCGCATTACCTGGTCGGCGTTGGCCGGCCAGATCGTCGTGTTGACCGGATCGAGCGGATCGTAAGCTGGTTCGACCGCTACCTCTGATTGGCGGCGTCTGGTAGCAGCTCGCGGTAAGCGGTGTCTGGAAATGAGGGCGAGCCTCCTGCGCTACTCCTCGTCCTTGCCTGCGCGGCTGGCCTCGCGAATCGTTTCCACCACGCCCGCGTCGGCGAGGGTGGTCGTATCACCAAGCGCCCGGTTGGCGGCGATGTCGCGGAGGAGGCGGCGCATGATCTTGCCGGACCGCGTTTTAGGCAGATCCGGGGTGAACATGACCGTCTTCGGGCGGGCGATAGGGCCGATCTTCGCCGCCACGTGCTGGCGGAGCTCGTCGCCGAGGGCGTCGCTGGTCGTGATGTCGCCCTTGGCGATGACGAAGGCGAAGATGGCTTCACCGGTTAAGTCGTCTGGTCGGCCAACGACGGCCGCCTCCGCGACGCGCTCATCGGAGACGAGCGCGCTTTCAATTTCGGTCGTGCTGAGACGGTGCCCCGAGACATTCATGACATCGTCGACGCGACCCATCAGCCAGTAGTCACCGTCCGCATCGCGGCGGGCACCGTCGCCGGGGAAGTACATGCCGGGGAAGCGACTCCAGTACGTCTGCTTGTACCGCTCGACATCGCCATAGATCCCACGCAGCATGGCGGGCCAGGGCCGCTTAAGGACGAGGTACCCGCCTTCGCCGAGCGGCACCGTCTGGCCATCGGCATCGACGACATCGGCCTCGACACCGGGAAATGGCTTCGTCGCGGAGCCGGGCTTGGTGATCGTTAGTCCCGGTAGCGGAGTGATCATGATCATCCCGGTCTCGGTTTGCCACCACGTGTCAACGATCGGACAGCGGTCGGCGCCGATGTGGTGGTGGTACCACATCCAGGCTTCCGGATTGATCGGTTCGCCGACGCTCCCGAGAAGGCGCAGCGAGGAGAGGTCGTGACTCTCGGCGTGCCGCGGCCCCCACTTCATGTGGGCGCGGATGGCGGTGGGCGCGGTGTAGAGGATGGTCACGCCGTAGCGCTCGATGATGTTCCACCAACGGCCCGGATCGGGAAAGTCGGGAGTGCCCTCGTACATGACCCCGGTGGTCCCATTGGCGAGCGGGCCGTAGACAATGTAGGAGTGGCCGGTGACCCAACCGATGTCGGCGGCGCACCAGTAGACGTCGTCATCCTTGACGTCAAAGACATAGCGGTGTGTCGTCGCGACGCCGAGGAGGTAGCCAGCGGTGGTATGGAGGATTCCCTTCGGTTTGGCGGTCGTGCCGGACGTATAGAGGAGGTAGAGCATGTCTTCGCTCTCCATCCGCTCCGGCTCGCAGGTGGGTTCCTGACGCTCGACGATGTCGTCCCACCAGACGTCGCGTCCGTCGACCATCATCACGTTCTGATCCGTCCGCCGGGCGACGAGGACGCTCCTGACGCTGGGCGCGGTCCGGAGCGCCTGATCGACGTTGACTTTCAACGCGGCGGGTTTGCCGCGACGGAAGCCGCCATCGGCGGTGATGACCAGCTTCGCTTCGGAGTCGTTGATACGATCGCTCAGGGCCTCCGCCGAGAATCCGCCGAAAACGACGGTGTGAGGCGCCCCGATCCGGGTGCAGGCGAGCATCGCGATCGGTAGCTCGAGGATCATCGGCATGTAGATGGCGACGCGGTCACCACGCTGAATACCGAGCTCCTTGAGCGCGTTCGCGCATTTCTGCACTTCAACGAGGAGCTCCGCATAGGTCATCGCGCGGCGGTCGCCGGGCTCGCCCTCCCAGTAGTAGGCGACGCGGTCGCCGTGCCCCGCCGCGACATGGCGGTCGAGACAGTTGACTGAGACGTTGAGCTGGCCGCCGCTGAACCATTTGGCGAAGGGGGGCTCCCAATCCAAGACGCGGTCCCACGGCTGGAACCACTCGAGTTTAGCGGCTTCGCTCGCCCAGAACGCCTCGAGGTCGCTGGACGCTCGTTCGTAGATCGTCGCATCTCTCGCCGTCGCTTGGTCGGCGAAGGCAGAGGGTGGAGGGAAGGTGCGGTGTTCGGCGAGAAGGGCCTCGATCGCGATCTCTCGCGCGCCCGACCTGCGCGCGGCCGTTTCGTCAACCATCTGCCTCTCGCCTCCCGGGTGGCCGTCCCTTTTCTGCTCGGGACGTCGCTCAGTTGCCTAGGTCGATCCCATATCGGGAGTATACAAGCGCGATGGTCGCCTCGGAACTAACGTAGCTCAGCTGAGGAATTGGAGCGACGGCAGCGAGGCCACGGTGGCCCGACCAGCGGCGCCGGCATTGAGCGTGTGTCGCCTCCCCATCCGTCGTCGTGATATCCTAGATAACTACGATTGGCTAGTACAGACGTCGCGGGTCAGGGATGATCGCCCCTAGGCAGTCCCCGACGACTGATGACGCGGTTGCGCCGGGTGGGGTCGTCCCGGGACGGCCAATCACCCTTGCACATCCGGGCATTGGTTAGGGTTCTCGGCCCCAGATTCGTCGTGCCGGTTCGGGAGGCAGGCGAGCGGGCCGTGGAGCGGTTGACCTGTTGCTCTGTACGCAGGGGGAACCTGCGCCTTGGCCGACACGATTGACCGAGCGCTCAATCACGATCGGAATCGGCCCGCCATGCCATCGACAGATGCGCCGGTGCGGTCGGTGCCGATGGCTCCCCGTACGCGCGACCAGCGCTCGGGCGCCCGCTCCCTACCGTTGCCACTGGCGCCGCTTGTCGGCCGCGAGCGGGAGTTGGAAGCGGTGGGCGAGCTCCTGCGTCCCACCGATCGCTCTCGGGGAGCACGCCTGCTGACATTGTTCGGACCGGGCGGTGTCGGCAAGACCCGTCTCGCCCTGGAGATCGCGCGGCAGGCGGCGACAGCGTTCGATGACGGTGTGGCATTCGTCTCGCTGGCTCCCATTCATCATCCCAACCTGGTGGTGCCGACCATCGGCGAAGCCGTCGGCGTGTGGGAAGTTGCCGACCAGCCGCTGACGGAGCGGCTGGCGGCGCTCATGCACGACCGAGAGGTGCTGCTGGTCCTCGATAACTTCGAGCGGGTGGTGGACGCGGCGCCAGAACTCGCCGCGCTCCTCACCGCGTGTCCCCGAATGACCGCGCTCGTCACGAGCCGCGTCAGGTTGCGAGTATCGGGGGAGCGCGCCTTTCCGGTGCCACCTCTGTCCGTGCCTGGTTCGGCAAGCGCCACGTACGCCGCGGTGGCGGGGTCGGAGGCCGTTCGCTTTTTCGTTGCCCGGGCGCAGGAGACCGACGCCTCCTTCGCGCTGACTGAGGCGAACGCCGCCATGGTTGCCGAGGTCTGCCGCAGATTGGACGGGTTGCCGCTCGCCATCGCGTTGGCCGCTGCCCGGCTCCACGCGCTCCCGTTGCCAAAATTGGTGGCCCGACTGGAGAAGCGGCTGCCGTTGCTGACCGACGGGCCACGCGACCTGCCCGCGCGGTTGCGAACCATGCGAGACGCGATCGCCTGGAGTCATGACCTGCTATCGACAGAGGAGCAGGCCATCTTTCGACGTCTGTCCGTCTTTGTCGATGGTTTCACCCTCGATGCCGCGGAGTCGGTGGTCGAGGCGGATACCGGCCTCGCGATCCCAGCGGTCGACGGCGTCGCCGGGCTGGTCGATGCGAGTCTGCTTGAGTGGCGGACCGACGCCGACGACCTCGAGCCTAGCGCCCGCCGGTTTGGCATGCTCGAGACGGTGCGGGAGTTCGGCCTGGACGCACTGGACGCGAGCGGCGAGGAGGCGGCGACCTGTGAGGCTCACGCCAGGTATTTTCGGTCCCTGGCCGAGGAGGCGGCAACGGGGTTAGCACGGCCCGGCCGGTCTGAATGGCTGCGGCGGCTGGCTATCGAGCATGCGAATATGCGAGCGACGCTTGACCAGTTGGACCAGTCGGGAGACATGGCCGGTGTGCTACGCATGGCCGGCGCCCTGTGGCGCCTCTGGTATTACCGAGGCGAGCTTCAGGAAGGACGGGCGCGGCTCGACGCGGTCCTCGTCCAGGCGGGGGACGAGGATTCGGCGCCGCGGGCGCAGGCGCTGCTCGGCTCTGGGGTCCTGGCCTGGCAAGCGGCGGACTACACGCGCTCAGCCGCGCGTTTGGAAGCGGCACTGGCGCTGTTCCGGGCGCTCGGTGACCGGACGGGGATTGCCTGGACGTTGAATTACCTCGGCTGCCTCGTCAGTGATCAGCGCGCCGACGAGCGAGCCGACGATTACCATGCCGAGGCGCTGGCGATATTTCGCGACCTGGGCGACACGCTCGGGGCTGCCCAGCTCGCCGGCAATCTTGGCGAGCTGGCGTTCGAGCGGGGCGAGATGGACCTCGCCATCGAGCGGCTGGTGGCGGCGCGGGCGATGCAGGCCGCGATCGGCGACGCGGCAGGGTCAGCGCGCGTCTCGACGTACCTGGGGCACGCGCTGGTGGCGCGTGGGAGCATAGAGCAGGGCCGAGATAGCCTTGTTGAAGGGCTGTTGTCAGCGCGAACCGTCGGCTATGTGCAACTCCTGCCCGACACGCTTCGGGGCGTCGCCGTGCTGGCACTCCGGTCTGGGCGAGCAGCCGAGGCTGCCCGGCTGTATGGCGCGGAGGAAGAGCTCCGGACGATGTTGGGCGTGCAATTGCCGCCGATCCAGAGGGCAGGACACGACGCCAGTCTCGCCGCGGTCCGCCGTTCGCTGGGCGAGCCGGCATTCGGTGACGCCTGGGATGCCGGTCGCGCATTGCCGACCGAGGAGGCGCTGGACGAGGCCGCGTCGTTTCTCACTCATGGTGGCGACCAGGTCAGCGCTCCGCCGGCGACAGAGCCTATCGCCAGCGAGTTGACGCCGCGAGAGGTGGAGGTGTTGCGGTTACTCGTCGAGGGTCTCTCCGACCGCGCGATCGGCGAGGCGCTATTTATCGGCCACCGGACGGTGATGAGCCACGTCTCCCGCATCCTCGCCAAGCTGGGGGTCGAGTCGCGCACGGCCGCCGCCGCGCAGGCGGTCCGGCTCGGCCTCGTCTAACGCCTCTCGACTTCTATCGCTGAGCCGCGCATCCGTGACTTCACGGATACCGCTCGTCACGCGATGCGCCGGCGGATTCCGTGATCTCCCGGATGTGGTGGATGCGGATCGAGGCGCATTATAGGGGTGAGTCCGGTTCAACCTCGTCGCCGTCGCGGTCCAACCGGACTCGCCGCGATTGATGCCGCGGCCAACCAAGGGCAGGTGCTGATGTTGGTCTGCATCGGCTCGGCGCGCCTGATGACCTTTGGTTGTTCGGATTGGACTTCAGTGGCGGCAGTGCGCCGGGACGTCACGGCGCGCGCCGACTGGTTCAACCGCGATCCCGATCGGATGGCGGTCTCGTGAAAGGAGCGTGTTCTTCGAGGTATTACCCGCTGTCGTTGTCCTCGACATGACCACCCCCGATCACCTCCGAGGATTGCCGGGCCGCGTGCCGCAGCCGTGCACTCGTGCGATTGATCGTCGTGGTGCCAGTGACCGCGGCGTGGGTATCGCCGTGCCGACAAGGTCGGGCGACGACGAAGCAGCCACGGCACAAGCCGAAGGGGGACCAGACTGCGAGCCACGCGCCGGGGCTCCGTGCCCACACGCGGCCTGCTCGCAGTCGCTGGTCGGCGTGTGTCTTCTGATGTGTCAGCTTACGCCAATGACGAAAGGAATGATCGACCGATGGATCGGATCTCTGCCCTGATAGTGGCCGTGGCGTTGCTCCTAGGCGCCGCCACTGGTGTACATGCTAACGCACCTTACAAGAATGCTGACCTTGACGCCCGTCTCACGGGCTACCCCGAGTTCGTGATCCGCCTTGGCGAGGACCGAATCGAGGCTCCAGCGCGGGCCATCGCGGGCCGGACGCTGGTCGTCGAGGAGAACCCCGGCGCCGAGGAAGGTCACGCCTTCATGTTGCGTATTCCGGACGACGTGACGGAGGCGACGGTGCAAGCGGTGGTGTCGTCGGCCGACAGTGCCGCCCAAGAGACGCCGGAGTGGTTCTGGCGGGCAACGTTTGCCGGTAATCCCGACCGCGCTGCTCCGGGTGGCGGCCGCGCCGTCGCCCTGGTTGACCTCGTGCCTGGGCGGTATTTGGTCGGCGACCCATTCCGCCCAGCATCGGAGTACGCACGGGTCGAGGTGGTGGCGGAAACCGTCGCGCCGGCTACGAAGGCTGAGGGACCGGATGCCGCCGTAGTCGCGGCGATGCATGAAATGGCGTTCGATCTGCCGAAGGAGGTTCACTCCGGTCGCCAGATTTGGCGGGTCGACAATACCGGCGGCATGCCCCACGAGATTGCGCTGCTGCCGGTTCCGGCCGGCGCGACAGCCGACGACGTGAAGACGGCGATCGGCGCGCTGATGGCGGACGGGGCTCCGGACGCCACGCCAGCGGCGGGTGATCCGCTGGCCAAGCTGGGCGCGGCCTGGGCGTGTTGGCACGGCGAGGCGATCGCCGGTGTCGGCGCCACGTCGCCGTCACGCTCGGTCTGGGCGCAGATCGATTTGGCGCCGGGAACGTACGCCGCGGTGTGCTTCGTCCCGGACCCGGCCACCTTTACCCCCCACCTGATGATGGGGATGACCTCCATCTTCACGGTTGACGGAGAGACAGCCTGACCTTCTCGGTCGTGGAATCCACGAAACGCTGGTCAATGCGGTCGCGACCGCGGCCGAGTAACGGCTTGGACAGGCTTCGGACGCTCGGCGAGCGGGTCACGGCGGCAAGTAGAGGAGGCAGCAAGGAATTTTGTGATGGACGACAACAGATTCGATCTACTCACCCAAAGATTAATGAGAGACACATCACGCCGATCAATTTTGGGAGTCCTGGCGGTCGCCGCGCTCAGTGGGGCGCTCGGCCGGGTAGGTGTGGTAGGCGCGGAGGACGCGAACAACGAGAGCGATGCGACGGGAGCAAACGGTCCGGGCGCCGCTCGCTGCTCGAGGCTCAACCGGAAATGCGGCAAGGACAAGCGGTGCTGCGGTGGTTTGGCCTGCCGGGGCCGCCGTTGCCACTGTCCGGCGGGTCTCAAGGAGATCGACGGGCGATGTGTACCGCCATGCGATAGCGCGTGTCAGGCCTCGCCGGTCTGCCAGTGCTTCAACGTGGCGGATGACCAGACCGGAGATGCTGCCGCGTGTGTGCGTCGCAGCGGCGGCTCTGTCTGTTCCACCGCCGATCTCTGCCGGATCAATGCCGATTGTGGCAGCGACGAACTGTGCGGCAAAGTCGTCTGCAGCGATGGCTTCAACCGGTGTTTCAAGCTCTGCGAAAACCCGGCTGCCGCGTGACACGCTCGTGCAGTGGATGCCGGCTTGGGCGGCGATTGAACGCGGGAATGGCCGCGTCGCGATGTCGATTTCGAGGAACGCTTGGGGAACGCTCCCCAGTCATTCTGTTGGTGGAGGCCGCGTGAACCGGAGCTGACGAATGTGGAGGCTCCAGATCGATTTTCACCTGAAAGGGAGACCAACGATGAGAGGTTGTAAAGGACGGATGCTGGTTTTGCTGCTGACGTTGCTGGTGCTGCTGACACCGGCCCTGTCGGCGGCAGCGGCGGAGCAGGGCGGCGCGAGTGACCAGGCGGTGGAGGCAGCCAGGAAACACCATAGGCACCATCACCGGCACCACCACCGCCCGCCGGGCGGAGCGGGAACCTGTGACGGCAAACCCGCGACCCTCCGTGCCGTCGGCACTGAAGTGCTCCATGGCACCCCCGGCAATGACGTGATCGTGGGCGACGAGGCGGCGAACCGGATCTTCGGCGAAGGCGGCGCCGACCGCATTTGCGGGAATGGTGGCAACGACGACATCCTCGGCGATGGGGTCTTTTCCTCCCCGACCGACGGCCCCGACCGCATCTTCGGCGGCGACGGGAACGACGATATTGACGGCAACAACGGCGACGACTTCATCTCCGGCGGCTTGGGTGATGACAACGACCTCACCGGCGGCAACGGGGCCGACGTCGTCAATGGCGACGCCGGCAACGACGGGTTGTTCGGCAACAACGGCAACGACACCCTGAACGGCGGTGAGGGCGACGACTTCCTCGCCGGCGGTGCCGATCTGGACACCCTCAACCCCGGCCCCGGCAACAACCTCTGCGCCCAGGACTTCGAGCAAGAGGTTCCCTGCTAGCAGCGATGCCGTTGGGGTCGGCGAATCGAGCACCGCGCGGTGGTTCCCGGCTATACGGGAACCACCGCGCCTAGGATTCATCCGAATCCAGGCACGAAGGGAACTCGAATGGATCAGGAACGGTTCGATCGTCTCACGCGTCGTTTGTCCCGTGTTTCATCTCGCCGGGTGGCGCTGCAATCACTGGCGGGCGTTGTTCTGGCGGGGGGACTTGCCCGGTTTGGTCTTGCCGAAGCAAACGCGCAGGACGCGACCGCCGCCCGCTGCCTCGGTGAGGGCAAGAAGTGCAAGCGGGGCAACCAGTGTTGCTCCGGCCTGTGCCAGGGGAAGAAGGACAAGAAGCGGTGCCGGCGGGCGCCGGGACAGAGCATCTGCACGGTCCGGGATGACATTTGCTCCAAGCCACTTGACGAGGAAGGGGTGGACTGCGGAGTCGGCTCGCTTAGCTGCACTTGTATGGTCACGGCGGCGGGTCATGCATTTTGCTCCAACGGCAATCAAAGCACGGTGAGGTGCGCCACCGATGTGGAGTGCGTCGCGGCGATCGGTGCGGGAGCGGCTTGCGTCCACCAACGCACCGGGCGCTGCAACAACGGCGAGCCGGTCAATGTCTGCCACTTCCCCTGTCCCGACCCGGTGTAGCCCAGCGTGGACACGGAAGCGCCGCTCGACCGACTGGCAATACGTTGCACTGGCCACGCTGGATCCACCATCGCAACCGTCATTCCGCTTGGAGAATGATTGATGAATGTAAGAGAAGCGAAGCAGACCGCGCGGACGTGGGTCGATGCCAACCTGCGGGAGTGGCCGGGTCTGCGAGCCGCGCACCTCGTCGGCGGGATCACGACGATGCCGGGCGACGCGCCCTTCCCGGCCTCTAAGGACGTCGACGTCCACCTCATCTTCGCCGAGGGGAGCCCGGCGCTGGAAGGCGAGGGTCCGTTCGCCAACATCATCGAGGCGTCATTCGGCGGCGTCTCGATCGAAGCGGGCGTCAAGTCGGACGTCGAGTACGAATCCGCGGCGGCCGTGCTGGCCAATCCGGAGATCGCGCACCACCTAACGGTGGACATCGTGCTCTACGACCCCAGCGGTCTGCTGCGTGATCTGCAAGAAGAGGTGCGGCGCGAGTACCCGCGGTGGCGGTGGGTGTGTGCCCGCCTTGACCATGAGCGGCGCGGGCTGGCGGGAGCGCTCGCCATGCTGCCGATGGTGCGGGAGAAGTGGGGCGCCTCGGGCGAGGTCAACATCCTCGGGTACACGACGACGTTCACCACGGCCGCGCTCTGGGTGGCGACGCTCAACCCGCCGATGGGTGGCAGCCGGACAATGCTGCGGCGCCGCGAGGCCCTCGCCGCGCTCGACCGGCTCGACCTCCACGAGGAGCTCCTCGCCGTCCTGGGGTTGGCGGACCTGGCACCGGAGCAGGTCGAGGGGTTTCTGCAGGAGGCGGCCGAGGGTTTCGACCTGGCGGTCACGCTGCCCCGCACGCGGTACCCGTTCGTGCACAAGCTGCACCCCCACCTTCGGCCGTACCTCGTCGATTCCTGCCGCGGCATGCTGGGCGAAGGGCACCACCGGGAAGCGATGGGCTGGGTCCTTCCCTGCCACCTCGTCACGACCGACGTGATTTTGGACGTCGGACCAGAGCTGGTGAAGCCCAAGTTCGCGGCTCGCCAAGCCGGTCTGCTGCGGACGCTGGGTCTGAATACCGCCGAGGCGCGGGCGGCCGCCGTCGAGCGCGCGACCGAGCTCTACGACCAGGTTTTTGCGCTGGCGGACGACATTGTGGCGAGCCATCGGGAGATCGTGGATTGAGGAAACCAGGCCGCGGACGTCGGTGTCCTCGGTGGAGGGCGGATTGGGCACAGTCAGGTTGACGCACGAGACGTGACCCGCTGGGTGAGCAGCGCTTGATGCAAAGGAGTGTGACGTGACGGACGAGGCGATCCGGACGGTGTTGGAACGGTACTGGTCGGACATCGGAGACCACGAGCTCTACGAAGAGCTCTACGACGAGGACGTGGTGGTGGAGTTCCCTCAAGGAGGCGAGCGCATCCGAGGGCGCGAAAACCTGCGGGCGATGCGCGTAGCCTATCCGGCCGCGGTCATCGGAACCCTCCAACACATGCGCGGCGGCGGCGATCTGTGGGTAACCGAACTCCTCCTCACGTATGACGGGGTGCGGCCAACGTACGGCGTGAGCATCATGGAGGTTCGGGGCGGCAAGGTGGCGCGCGAGACGATCTACGCCGGGGAGCCGTGGGAGTCACCGGCCTGGCGGTCCGAGTGGGTCGAGTTGATGGAGCGACCGACCGACCCGGCCCCACCTGCAGTGTCCGTAGGCGAGCGGTGATGACGACGAATTCGATTATGCGGAACACCCGATTGACGTGCTGCCATCAATCCGCTGGAGAGAGCACGGTGATGGGAACCATCAGGAGAACACGACGATGCGACAAACGATGACGAAGGGCGCGGCCCTCGGCTGGCTCCTGCTCCTCCTCGCCGTTCTTCTCGGGGCGGCAACACCGGCCCTGGCCGCCGAGCACCCTGAGAATGGTTCGCTTATCAGACAGGAAGTAACCCAACAGCAAGATGCCGCTCTCGATGATGTTGAGGGCGCCGACCCCACCGCGACAGCGAACACGGGGGATGACTCCGCGGCGACCGCCGCTGCTCTGGAGGCGACAAAGCGAGGCAAGCACCACAAGAAGCGACACCCCCGCCCGCCGACCTGCTTCGGCAAACGGGCGACGATCATCGCCCACGGGGCCGCGTTCGTTGAAACCACTCCGGGTAACGACGTGATCATCGGCGACGACCGGGCCAACACGATCGTCAGCGGCATTAGCGGGGGCACCGACCGCATCTGCGGAGGGGGCGGCGACGACGAGATCTCGTTGTCCGGCGACGCGAATCCGGCTGACTTGGCCTTCATTAGCGGTGGTCCGGGCGCGGACCGCATCGTCGGCCTGGCGGTCGGGAGGAGCGTGCTGGTCGGCGGGGATGGAAACGATGAACTGAGGGGTGGTACCGGTGATGACGACCTCTTCGGTGGCGACGGGGGGGACCGGCTCTTCGGCGAATTCGGCGTCGACCTCCTCGATGGCGGGCCAGGCGTCGACGCCTGCCAACAGGATTTCAATGGCCAGGTTGTTTCTTGCTAGCCGGTGGGCCGGGTCGTGGCACTCCTCGGAGCGCCGACCGGTCCTGATGAAATTCGTTTGTGGGCAACCGGTGACGGTGACACATCCGATCGTGCAAACAACACCGCCGACGGCATCGCTCTGGAGCGCTGGAGAGAGGCCGGGGGACGGGACTATCAGGAGGATACGACGATGCGACAACCGATGACGAAGGGTGCGGCCCTTAGCTGCCTGATGCTCCTCCTCACCGTCCTCCTCGGGGCGGTAACACCGGCGCTGGCCGCCGAGCGTCCCGAGAACGGTTCGCTTACCAGACAGGAAACAACTGAACGAGCGGATTCCGCTCCCAATGACGTCCAACGTGGCGAGCCTACCGCGGCCCCCGCGGCAGATGATCCCGCAGGCGCAGCGACTGGCCCAGAGGCGGCGAAGAAGGATGGGCGGCGCAATCACGACAAGAAGCGACACCACCGCCCGCCGACCTGCTTCGGCCAGCGGGCGACGATCGCGGACCACCACGGCATCATCCAAGGTACGTCCGGTGACGACGTCATCATCGGCGACAGGAGTAACAACTTCGTCTTGAGCAACGGCGGTGTCGACCGCATTTGCGGCGGGCCGGGCGACGACCTGCTTCGCAGCTTCGACCCGGGTCAGATCTTCGTCGACGGCGGTTCTGGCGTGGACAACATCCAGGCGTCCACCGGAGACGACGTGCTCCGCGGCGGCGACGGCAACGACATCCTTAACGGGTTGGAGGGGAACGACCGCCTCGAAGGCGGCAATGGCGACGACCTGATCAACGCCCAGGCGGGAGACGACGAACTCCTCGGCGGCGAGGGAGACGACAAGCTCGACGGCGATCTCGGAAGCGACGCCCTGGACGGCGGCCCCGGCGCCGATCTCTGCCGGCAGGATCCCTTCCCCGACGCGTTCGTGGCCTGCTGAACCGGCGACGGGCCGGAGCACCCACGACCCGGGACCGATCGAAGTCCTGGGGGTGGCCCCAGGACCGACGAAGTCATGGCGGGCGCAACGGAGGCCCGCCCAAACCCAACACAGCATGGAGGACCACGATCATGAACCTCATCTCTACCGTGTTTTCCGCCGATGCCGGACGCGCTTTCGGACTCGGGCTGGCCCTCTTGGTCGGCGTGGCCGGCGCGAGTGCCGCGCCCGCGCTCCTTGATCAGCGGCCCAGCCAGGCCGCGCCGGCGGCATCCGACGGCTGCGTCGACGCCACGCTTGGGGTTGACGCCGAGCCGTGGGCGCGGACCGAGCTCTTCTTCGGCTCCGCCAAGCCGGACGGCTCGGCCGTCACCGACGCCGAGTGGCACGGCTTCCTCGACAAGGAAGTCACCTCCCGCTTTCCCGATGGGCTGACCGTGCTGAGCGGCGCCGGCCAGTGGCGGGGCGAGGACGGCAAGGTCGTTCAGGAGCACAGCAACCTCGTGATCCTGCTCTACCCGCATGAAGCGGCGAAGGAGAGCGGCCAAAAGATCGAGGCGATCCGCGTCGCCTACGAGCGTGATTTCCAGCAGGAATCGGTGCTGCGGGCAGACGACGCCGACCCGGCGCCGGCCTGCGTCTCGTACTAAACCAGGCGGTCGAGGGCCGGTGATTCCAAATCACCGGCCGCTCCGCCCTTCTCGGAGGACATGATGCGACAGGTTTTGATGGTGCTGTTTCTCGTGCTGGCGCTGGTGACGCTGGCCGCCTCGCTGGCGGCGCTCCCCGGTCCCTCGGCCGCGTCGGGCCCCGGCTCGGGAGCCGAGGGGCCGGGACTGGCCGATCGCGATAGCGTTGACGCGGCAATCCCCAGCACCACGGCAAGGGGCGCGGCAACGGCCACGGTAACGGTGGCAACGGCCATGACCGACCCCGGCACCCCCGCCCGCCAACCTGCTTCGGCAAGCGGGCGACGATCCCGGTCGTCGCCGACGACTTCGACTTCACCTTCGGGACCGAGGGTGACGACGTGATCATCGGCGACCGCGGCAACAACCAAATCCAAGGCAGCGGCGGGGTCGACCGCGTTTGCGGCGGTGCGGGAAACGACCGGATCTTCCAGAACATCCCTGACGGCCGGCTTTTCGCCCAAGGCGGTGGCGGCGGTGACGGTCTCGAAGGCTTCAACGGGGACGACGTGCTCCTGGGCGGTGATGGCAACGACGGCCTCTCCGGCTTCGGCGGCAACGACCGGGTGGAGGGCGGCATCGGCGGCGACGACCTTGGCGGCGGCGACGGCGACGACCGGCTCGTCGGCGGCCCTGGCAATGACGCCATCGACGCGATCGAGTTCGGGGAGGTTCCTGGCGGGATCGACACCGTCGACGCTGGGCCAGGGGACGACGGGATCGCGGCCGCGGACGGTTTCAAGGACACGATCGACTGTGGACCGGGCAACGATGGCGTCCAGTTCGACGACGGGCTCGACGAGATCACGAATTGCGAGCGACTGACCCCGGTGGCGCCGTAGGTGGGTCGCGGATGCTTCTGGAAGGCGATCACGATCCGGGTACTTCGATAGTGTGATCGGAAATTTCGCTGGCGACTTGTCACGATGAGTCACTCATAAGCCCTAGCGAGGGGGTAACCACATGGAGGAACGACCATGCGTAGCACTACCGGCTTAATCGACTCGCTACTCCAGACCGAGGGATACCGCGTCTCGTCGACGAGCGGGAACTCGCCAGCGGGAGATGGATCTCCTGCCAATGGCCGGCTCCGCGAAGCCCGCGAAACCAGAGAGACGGGCCGACCCGGTCGCGTCTACCGTGGCGCCGCTCGACGGTCCGGCCCGTCCCCGGGCAATCCTGCCGCCGACTGCCCCGTGATCGGGGGCGACCAGACGTACCCTGGCAAGCAGGGGCTCGCCATCGTGGCTGGTATCTCAGCCGAGTCGGTTGGGGCGCGGGGTCTCTGCCTCCACCTGGTGACGATTCCGCCTGGCGGGCGGGGTCACGCCCACGTGCACGGCGGGCACGAGACCGCGCTCTACGTGCTGACGGGGATCGCGAAGACGCGATTCGGACCGGGACTGCGGCGGCGAGTCACCGTGCGAGCCAGAGACTTCCACTACATCCCAGCCGGCGTTTCGCACCTCCCGATCAACGTCAGCCCGACCGAGCCGTTCGTCGCCGTCGTCGCGCGAACGGACCCCAGGGAGCAGGAGAGCGTGGTGCTCCTGCCGGAACTGGAAGAGATGGTACCGAGCCTCTCTCACCCGAACGCGTGTCCCTCCGGCGGGCGCGGAGGGGCCGGCACCCACCGCCATCGGCTGCACCGGCATCTGCCGCCGAAAGAAGTGCCGAGAGGCAACGAACCAAGGGCTCTGCCGCGTCGATACCATTGACCGGATCTGCGGCAGGAACGGCAGCGCGCTCTGCTCTTGCAGCGGTTCCGTCGCCGGCACCGCGTTCTGCCATGGCGGACCGACGGCCTGCATCGCGGTCAGCGCTCCGGGATCGCGCTGCGTCCGGACGCGGGGTGGCACGTGCGTCGGCGACCGTGGTTGTGAGGCGCCGTGCCCCGATCTTAGATAAAGGAGTCCCGAATGGACGGAGAACGCTTCGACAACATTGCCAGAATGTTGGGCGGTGGCGGAAACCGGCGAACGCTTCTGCGCGGAAACCGGCGAACGCTTCTGCGCGGGCTCGTAGCCGGCGCTCTCAGCGGCGTGCTCGCTCGGATCGCGCCGCGGGCCGCGGCACAGAAGACAGATGAAGAGGACAGGTCAGGGAACGGACCGAGCGCCGAGCGCTGTGCCCGCCTCAACCGAAAGTGCGGTCGGGACAAGAAGGACGACGATCCGAGGTGTTGCGGCGACCTCGCCTGCAAAGGGAGCCGGTGTCGCTGCCGGCCCGGCAGCAAGCCGTGCCGGGGGCGCTGCATTCCGCAGTCGGACTGCTGCAGCGCGGCCGACTGTGGCGGCAAGGCGTGCCAGGATGGGATCTGCCAAGCGTGTACCCCGGGCTTCAAGCTTTGCCTGCTGAGCTGCATTCCTGAAGACGAGTGCTGCCTCTGTGCCGGTGGCAAAGTCTGCCAGAACGGGGCCTGCGTCTGCCCAGGCGGTACGACCGAGTGCGACGGTGTTTGCTGCCGCGGCGACGAGCGGTGCCTGTCCGGCCGCTGTTCGATCCCATGCGACTCCTTCCAAGATTGCCCAACTGGTTGCCAATGTTCGGCTTTCTTAGGCGGGGAACTCATCTGCAGACTAGGTTCGCTCGGGAACTGCTCCGACTTTCCCACGTGCCAGAACACGAGCGAGTGCTCATCCGGCCAGGTGTGCGACCGCTGCGATAACGGGACGAACCATTGCGTGACGATTTGTCGCGCCTAAACAGGAGCGGGCGAGAATCGAGCACTCAATGGTGGCGTGGATCGACCCGAACGAGCCAGAGCGCGTCGTTCTCCTGCAGGAGATGAAAACAACGACGCCGGTCGCCAGGGCACCACGGCTGGCGGAGTGGATGCCGTGGCGAGGGCCAGGCGTACATCAGAGGTCAAGGAGTATCAGATGGACGGACATCGGTTCAAGCAACTTACGCAGATGATGGACCACGGTGCCTCCCGGCGGCGGATGGCGGCCGGATTGATGGGCGCCGCGCTGGCGACGCTCGCTGTGAAGCGCGTTGGGGGCGAATCCTTAGCCCGCGGGGAGAGCATGACGGTGAGCGATGAGCACGATCTCGAGCAGGCGATCCAACGGATGCGCTCGGCCACCGCCGAGTTCATGCAGGGAAAGCCCGAGGCCTGGAAAGCGATGTGCTCCCAACGGGCCGACGCGACGCTGTTTGGGGGCTGGGGTGGCCACGAGCGGGGCTGGGAGCAGCTCGGGCCGCGCTATGACTGGGCCGCGGCGCGGTACGCGGGTGGAGAAGTGACCTTCGAAGAGTTCGCGCGGTTCGCCACGGCCGATCTCGCGCACACGGTGCACTTGGAGCGGAGTCAGGCGCGCCTGGTCGGGGTGGACGAGAGCGTTCCAGTCGCCCTCCGCGTGACCCACGTGTATCGCCGCGAGGAAGGGGGCTGGAAGTTACTCCACCGGCACGCCGATCCCCTCGTCGCAATCCAAACCACGGAGTCGGTGATCGAGCAGTAAGCCTGGCTCAAGCGATGGCACGGGCAGACGACCTTTGAGAGTGGAGGACACTCGAGTCACAAGTAGGCACCGGCGACACAGGAGCCGCACGGGGCGAAGGCGGTACTCCCGCTTCCATAGAGGTGTGGCAACGGCAAGGACAATCCTCGGTGCTGTCACGAACTCGCCTGCAAAGGCGGTCGTTGCCTCTGTTGCAGACGGTAAACAAAGGTGCGGCGATGGCCGATTCGTACCCATGGGGAGTGCTGCTTTGGCCTCACCGCGTGCCCCCGGGGGGCGGCCCGCACCTACCGCCCAACGACCGGCTTCTGTGGCTGCTTCTACCCCTGCAGGGTTGGCCGACATATTCAGATTGACGCGTATCGATGCGAAGGAGATCGAGGTCATCATGGATGCCCCACAGTTTGATCGGCTCGTGCGACAGATAGCCGGCGCGGCGTCGCGGCGTCAGGCATTACGGCTGCTGGCCGGCGGTGCTCTCGGCCTGCTCGCCGGTCTGCCCAGTGGGGCGGTAGCAACTGCGCAAGTTGAGGCCGCTTCGTCCTGTCTCAAGCAGGGCAAGGACTGCAAGCGGGGCAATCAGTGCTGCTCAGGACTCTGCCATCGAAAGCAGTGCCGCCGGGCGCCGGGCCAGGGGATCTGCACGATTCGCAACGATGCCTGCCGAGAGAACGATGCGGACAAGGTCTGCGGCGGGGCGGGATTCAATCTCTGCGGTTGCTTCGTCACCGCGGCTGGCCGCTCCTTCTGCGGGAGTGGGCAGGTTGACGATGCGCAGGCATGCGCGAATGACGGGGAGTGCGTGACGCGGCTCGGGGACGGTGCGCGCTGCGTGCGCGGCGGACCGAGCGATTGCCCCGCGACACCTGTCTGCCGCCGGTCATGCACCGATCCATTTCCGGGATAGTCCGCCGCGTTGCGGTAGCTGCACGAACGGGCGGAATTGATCCGAGGTGATTCGCGGAGGGGACAGCATCCGAAAATTCGATCGCCCCGGCGTTTGGACTATCCCCGGCCGTTGGAAGGCATGCTCCCGGTACGAAACGTCGCTAGCGGAGCGTCCGACGACCGGTCAACGCCACCGCACGAATGAGAGAGAAGGAGGCTTCAATGCGAACAAGGATGACCTCGGCCTGGGTACTGGTCTTGCTGGCCGCCCTAATGACGACGGGGAATCGACGGTTTTCGCGGCGCCGAGTCCGATAGCAGTGCATGAAGAGTTGCTGAACGTCACGGCGTAGGTGGTGCGGGATGGCGATGCCGTCCCGGCCGACCGGTTGGATCAGGAAAGCGGACCGGCGGCACTTGTTCAACATCACGACGGCAGTGCTGCCGAAACGGACCCCGCGGGTGACCTCGCCGTGAGTCCTCCCGACGCGACCGCCCGGCGGGGCCACGGTAAGAAGAAGCATTCGCGGCCAAAGCCACCGACCTGCTTCGGCCGTCGAGCGACGATTCGGGCAATTGGACCCGGGTCCGTCTCTGATACGGCCGGCGACGATGTCATCATCGGCGACGCTCGCCCGATATGATTTCTGGTTGCAGCGGCGGCGTTGACCGCATGTGTGGCGGAAGCGGCAACGACCAGATTCGCGGAGACGACGACGTCCTGGTCTTTGCGAATGGCGGAGCAGGTGCCGACTTCATCGTCGGCGGCGAAGGAAACAATCTCTTGCACGGTGGGGACGGCAATGACCGGGTCGTCGATGTGGTCGGTAATGACCGTCCCGAAGGAGACGCGGGAAACGATACTCTCGAAGACGAGGTCGGCGAGGATACCGACGTGCTCGTCGGTGGGCCGGGCTTCGACACTTGCGACGCGGACATCGGTGATTTCTTTGATCTATCTCCGTGCTAGCCAGCGGGCATCGACGGCGAGCCAGCTCAGGATCCTCGCTGATCGGTGGATCAGACGCCAGATCAACTCCCGATGGTTCGGCCCTCCTGACGACCAGGATGGCAAAACGTGACCGACGATCAAGCTGAATACTTCTTCGACTCGCTGCGTAGCCGCGACCGCCGAGGTACGAGATGAAAGTGAGTGTGCTCAACGCGCGGTGTTCCAAATACTGGAATTGTCAGTCCTGGGAACACGTGTCGGCCCGTCCGGCGGCGGGAAAGGTAAGGAATTGTGGTGGTACCGAGGCCACGTCGTGAGAGTCAATCACGAGGCGTGGATCAGTCGCTCACTCGTCACCGTCGTTGGTATGCGCGCTCGACGGCCGATGCATGCGCCGCGCGCTCCACAGCGTCGTCAAGCGGAGGGAGGTCAGCCGAGCCGTAGCGACGGTGAAGCCCGGCGGCGAGGAGCCAGTCGGTAAAATTGGGGTTCTTGGGGAGGAGGGAACCGTGAAGGTAGCAACCAACGGCGTGCTTGTGGATGGCGCCCTCGGTGCCGTCCTTCCCGTTGTTGCCGCGCCCAACGCGGACCGTGCCGAGGGGCTGAACATTGGGGCCGAGGGTGGTTAGACCGCTATGGTTCTCGAAGCCGACCAGATCACCGAACGGCGTGTCGACGACGACGTTGCCGATAAAGCGTTCGGGGCCGGCTTCGGAGTCGACGTCGAACAGCCCTGTGCCAGGCAAAACGGGGCCGTTGTGCGGTCGGTACTCGTGGCCGAGGAGTTGGTAGCCACCGCAGACGGCGAGGAGGGCGGCGCCGTCCTCGACCGCGGCGGTGATCGCCTCCCCTTTCGCTCCTTGAAGATCGGCCGAGACCGCGACCTGCTCCTGGTCTTGACCGCCGCCGAAGAAGAAGATGTCAATGCCATCGGTGATCGGCTCGCCGAGACCAATCTCGACCGTGTCGACATGTATGCCGCGCCAACGCGCCCGTTGTTCCAGGGCGAGGATGTTGCCGCGGTCTCCGTAAATATTCATCTTGGTGCCGTAGAGCCAGGCAATGGTTAGCTGCATCGAAGCCTCCGGGCGGTGTGGAGTCGAGGGGTCAGGCCGTCGACTGGGGGAGAGCACGCGGAGACCGAGTGGAGCGTCAGCTGGGCGGGTAGAGTTGCGGTGCCGGGTGGGCTCGCGCTTTCGCGTTTGGTGTAGGTCATTATTGCTTCCAGAAGGTTTCGACTGCGCCGAGCGCCGTGAGCGTGCGGCGGAGGCCAAGCATGGCGGTGTAGGTGGGGAGGACATAACCCGTTCCCCCGGCGGGGATCCCGGCGACAAATGCCTCTAACCCCCTGGTGAGGTCGACGTCGAGCGGGCGGAGCCGGTCGGCGTCGACCCCGGCGTACTTCAGCCGGTTCGCCATATCTGCGCCGCGGATGCCGGTGGTCGCGAGGGGCGCAGTGCCGTTGGCGAGCAGCTCGAAATCGACGTCCCAGAGCCACGAGACATCGCGACCATCAGCGTCGAGGTCGTTGATCGCGATCAGGGTGGGGACGGTCAGGCCGTTGGTGGCTGTGGTGAGCATGCGCAGGGTCTCGTTGAAGCCCACCGGGTTCTTGACCAGCGCCAGAATCAATGTCCTGTCGCGGAAGGTGATGCGCTCGATCCGGCCAAACGCGGAGCGGAAGGTGGCGAGGGCGCTTGCGATCGTCGCGTCGGGGACGCCAAGGGCGCGAGCGGCGGCCGTGACGGCGACAACATTGTACGCGTTGTAGAGACCGGGAATGCCCACCGCGAGATCGAGGGGAGGGACACGCCGGTCCGCCCGCGGCGCATCGATGGTGACGCGAAGGGCCTCGACTCCATCGAGATGGATATTGAGGCCGCGCACGTCTAGCGGTGGGCGGGCCGTGCCGCACTGGGGGCAGAACCAATCGCCAAGGTGGGAGGCGTAGAGGGCGTTGTAGACCAGGTCGTGGCCGCAACGCCGGCAGCTCGCGGCGTCGGCGGCGTGGGGCAAAGTGGCCAGGTGGTGACGAGGGTTCCGATCGTCCAGACCAAAGGCGAGACGGTCGGCGGCGAGGCCGGATGTTATTTCGGCGAGCGTCGGATCATCGCCGTTGACGACGACCGTGCTCTCGGCAGGCAGCGTCGCGAGGGCGGATCGCCATTTCGTCGCGATGGTGTTGATCTCACCATAACGATCGAGTTGATCGCGGAAGAGGTTGTTGAGGAGAATCACGCGGGGCGCGACGTGGCCAACGATTTCGCTAAGCGCGGCCTCGTCGGTCTCAATCACGCCAATGTCAGCGCGGGGATCGCCTCGGAGCGATGCTTGCGCGGCGAACGTGGCGGCCACACCCCGGACGAGGTTTGATCCCGACCGATTGTGGGCGACACGCCAGCCGTGAGCTTGAAGGATGTCGGCGAGCATCCGAGAGACAGTCGTCTTGCCGTTGGTTCCGGCAACGACAATCGTTCCCTGAGGAAGCTGACGAGCGATCTTAGCCAAGAGATTCGGGTCGATCCGATCGGCGACGAGCCCGGGCGCGGCGGTGCCGCCGCCACGACCGAGCCGTCGAATGACGGAGCCGGTGAGCTTGGCGGCGACGAGCGCGGCGGCGAGACGGGGATCAGGTGAGATCGAGGGGCGTGGCCGAGAACCCGTGGGCGGATCAGGTGGCATCGGTCAAGACGACGGTGACGACTTGCAGCTTGTCGAAGTCGACCAGGGGCAAGACCGGCACGGTCTGCAGATCGCCCTGGCGATTTTGGACACTCGAGGAGCCAACCTTGCCGACGATGAGGCCACCGGGAACGCGGGCTGTCCGCAGATCGGCGCTGTCGGTCGTCAGGACCAGCTCCCCAGGCGCAGGTTTAACATCGCGCTCCAAATAGCGCATCTCTAAGCGCCCACCGTTCTGCCACATGCCAAAGATGACCCCATCAGCCCCGCTATCGAGCCGAGCGCCGACGGTCTGTGTGGCGTCGACGATGAGCATTACGTGGGCGCTGTGCTCTTGTACATCGGTTACCTGTCCAACGTAGTCCTGGCCCTGGGCAACGACCGCCATGCCAACTGCGACGCCATCCTTGGTTCCACGGTCGATCGTGACGAACTTCTGAAGGTTGGTCGGGTCGGAGGCCCGGACGCGGGCTTGGAGCATTTTCCACTGGGGATTGTCCAGTTGGAGCTTGGCCTGTTGGCGCAGCTGATCGACTTCGCGGACGTCCTCCCGCAGTTTGGCGTTGGCCGCGGCGAGTTGGTCCCGCTCGGCTTTGACCACCATCAGCTCTCGCTCCGGGCCGGACGAGCCAGTAGCGTTGCCGCCGGCACGGTCGAAGGTGTCGACGACTGGCGAGACAACGGCGTAAAGACCTTCTTTGACAGGATCGAGGGCGCTCCGGTTATCGAGTTGGATGAAAGCCAAACAGGTGATGACGAAGAGGATGACCAACGCGAACGTTTGCCGGGTGCTTAGCGTGGTCACGCGCGATCCTCAGGACGGTCGAGGGATGAGCAAGGAGGGGTGCGAGCGAGGCGGGAACGTAGAATAGCATGGCCGGGTAGCGATGCGGTGATGTGCGTCATGCCGTCTTGGGCAACGCCGTAATGACGCTGCCCACGTCGCTCCGGCATCTCCCTTGCTCGTCAGCGTTACCCCGAGCGGCGCAACTCCGAGCCGCTGGCGAGTGCACGTTCGTAGAGGTGGAGCGCTTCGGCGACGCGACCGGTACCGCGAGCAACGCAGGTCAGCGGATCTTCCGCGCAATAGACCGGCATCTTCAACTCGGTTTGGAGTCGGCGGTCAAGGCCGAGCAGAAGAGCACCGCCACCGGCGAGGGTAATCCCTTGCTCCATGATATCGGCGACGAGTTCGGGCGGCGTCTCCTCAATGGAGGTCTTGACCAGCTCAACGATCGTATTGACTGGCTGCGAGATAGCGTCGCGCAGCTCCACTGATGAAACCTCGACCGATTTCGGTAAGCCGGTCAGGAGATCGCGGCCGCGGAGGGTCACGCGGATCTCTTCCTCCAAGGGGTATGCTGAGCCGGCGGCGATCTTGGCGTTCTCGGCGGTTCGCTCGCCGATCACCAGGTTGTGGTCACGGCGGGCGTACTGGATGATGGCATCGTCAATCTCGTCCCCAGCGACGCGGATGGAGTGGTTGACGACGATGCCACCGAGCGAAATGACGGCGACTTCCGTCGTGCCGCCGCCGATGTCGACAATCATGCTTCCGATAGGCTCGTTGATCGGGAGACCGGCACCGATGGCGGCCGCCATCGGTTCCTCGATGGTGTACGCCTCGCGGGCGCCGGCGGAAAGGGCGGCGTCCTTGGCGGCCCGCTTCTCGACCTCGGTAACTCCGCTCGGGATGCCAATGACGACGCGTGGATGAGGAGCCATCAACCGCTGGAGGTGGACCTTTCGAATGAAGTAATGGAGCATCATCTCGACGGTATCAAAGTCAGCGATGACGCCATCCTTGAGTGGGCGGATGGCGATAATGCTTTCCGGCGTCCTGCCAACCATCGCCTTGGCCTCGACGCCGACGCCAAATGCGCGTCGCGTCTTGGTATCGATGGCGACGACGCTGGGCTCGGAGATGACAATCCCCTTGCCCCGGACGTAGACAAGCGTGTTGGCGGTTCCGAGGTCAATCCCGAGATCACGACTGAACAAGCCGAACAGCATGGAAAGAGGGCGAATCACGCCGGGATGACCTCCGGTTTTGACGGCGGTAGTCGGAGACGAATGTGGGGAAGCCGCGTCCTCGGTTCAGGTTAGGCGCCTCCCTCCCGGGGCGCGCCAAACCGGCTGCGGGTACGCACGACCGATAATCGAGTATAGCATGGGTCGGGCCGCCCCGGGCTTGTTCATTGGTGCCCGGTAAAGGAGGGCTTCGTTGTCAACGGGCGACCCGTCGAGGTTCTCGGAGCGGTGAGCGCGAAAATGCACAAATCTATCAGCATGGTAAGGATCAATCCTTAGACACGCGGGTTTCCCTCCTATACTAGAGTTAGCGGCCGCCAGTGGCGGTTTGGGAAAGCCCGGGAGAGTGATGGTGGATCAGGAGGAGGCGAGCACGCTTCGTGGTTGGGAAGACATCGGCGCGACCGGTCTGCCAGAGACGCCGCACGACCTGCCGTACCTCCGGGCTCGAATCGACGATTTGCTGACTCGTGTTCGCGATGGCGCAGCGATCGACCTCGGGATTGAGCTGCTCAACGCCGTCGATTGGGAGGCGTTCGGCAGTACGACGGGCCAACCGCTTTCGGCCGGGGACCGCAAGAGCCTTCGTGACTATTATCAGCGCAAATTTAGCGACGTCGGGCCGCTCTATGTCGCGGAGCTACTGTCGACGGAGTTCATGACCGAACAACGAGCGCGCGGTGACATTGTCTTTTCGGAGCGGTTAATGGAGCTCGGCCGGAGCGAACCAGAGCTTTGGAACGAAATCCGGCGCTTCTTCCAGCGCAAGGAGATCGCGACGGCACTGCTCCTCGCCGCGCATACGATGCACGACATTGGGGCGGGAACCCTTCGTGGGGCTGCCCAACCAGGGAGGGAGGCGGAATGACTCGAATCTGCGTCGTGGGCGGTGGAGGCTACGTTGGGTTGGGCTACGCGGTGGCGCTCGCCGATCTCGGCAATGATGTCGTGGGTCTCGATATCGCGGCCGACCGGGTCGCGCAACTCAACGCTGGTCGCAGCCCCCTTTATGAGCCAGGTCTGGAAGAGCTCCTGAGTCGCAATCTCGACGCCGGTCGGCTGCGCTTTACATCTGATTATGCCGATGGGGTGCCTGGTGCCGATTTCGTCTTTATCTGCACGGGGACGCCATCGCTGGCGGATGGCGAGGCTGATCTACGACAGGTGCGCGCCGCCAGCGCGGAGGTTGGGAGCCACCTGCGCCCAGGTCACCGCACGATCGTGGTCAACAAGAGCACGATGCCAGTTGGTTCGGCGGAGCTGGTCGCCGCCCTGGTCGCGGAGCACGCTCCGGCGGGAGCCGACGTCCAGGTCGTCAGCAATCCGGAATTCTTGCGCGAGGGGCGGGTGGTGCACGACATTCTCCATCCCGACCGGGTCGTTTTGGGCGCGGATGACCGTGCCGCGGCTGATGCTGTGGCCTTGTTGTATGAGCCGCTAGGGGCGCCGATTCTGATCACCGATCATCGGTCGGCGGAAATGGTCAAGTACGCGGCGAATGCGTTTTTGGCGACCAAGATTTCCTTCATCAACGAGGTTGGCCGGCTGTGCGAGCGGCTTGGCGCCGATGTCACGGTCGTGGCGGAGGGAATGGGGCTCGATCCCCGGATCGGTCCGCGGTTTCTCCACGCCGGCCTCGGGTTCGGCGGTTCGTGTTTTCCCAAGGATGTGGGGGCGTTGACCCGCATGGCGGACGATGCGGGATTGCATCCTGGCCTGCTACGGGCGGTGCTCGATATCAACGCCGAAGTACGGCGTCGCTTCGTTCAACGCGCTCACCAGTTGCTGGACGGGTTGGACGGCCGGGTGGTCGCGGTCTGGGGCTTGGCGTTCAAGGAGGATACTGACGATTTGCGGGAGTCGCCGGCGCTGGCCGTGATCGCGATGCTCGGGGAGCGGGGAGCGATCGTCCGGGCGCACGATCCGGCGGCGATGACGAATGCTGCGCCGAGACTGCCAGGGGTGGAACTCTGCGACACGCCGTACGCCGCGGCAACGGGTGCCGACGCCGTGTTGCTCTGTACTCCGTGGCGAGCATTCCGGCAGATCGACTTAGTGCGAGTCGCATCGCTGATGCGAGGCAACTTGCTGCTGGACGGGCGAAATCTCTACGACCCAGCGATGGCGGCCGCGGCTGGCTTACGTTATGAAGGGGTTGGGCGGGGGAGGACCAACGCAGCAGGCATTGCTCAGCCCTCGGAGTTGGTCCGCGGCATCAGGCAATTCTCCGACGAGGTGTAGCGCTCTCGTTCCGGATTCCTATTCAGGCCAACGCGGTTCCGACCCGCTCCCTACGCGACGGCGGTGTCGATGACTGGTCGTCGCCGCGCTGTTGTGCTCCGATATCGCGGGGGACTGTGAGGGTAAAGCGGGCACCCCCGCCGTCGGCGTCCTCAACGATCAGATCACCTCCGTGGGCGCGAGCAATCAACCGGCTGACATAGAGGCCCAGGCCCAGCCCGGTCTCGGACGGTTCATTCCCAGCCCGGTAGTACCGCTCGAAGAGTCTCGATCTGGCGCCATGAGCGATGCCGGGACCCTGGTCCTGGATGGCAATTCGGATGATGTTGTCGTCAGCCTCATCAAGGGTGATGTGAACATTACCGCTGGGAGTATGTTTGACGGCGTTGCCGACAAGGTTGACAAGTACCTGCTCAATCCGCATCTCGTCCCAAACAACGTCGACCCGCTCGGGGGAGTGCGTGAGGACGGTGTGCTGGGACGAAAGACCATCGGAACTTTCAGCTACTCGGCGGATCACGGCGGCGGCATCGGTGGGACTAGGCTCCAGGTCGAGCCGTCCAAGCTGGGCGCGGGAGACGTCAAGAAGCCGGCCAACAAGCTGTGCCAGGCGATCGCTCTGGACGATGATGGCTTCGAGGCGATGAGCATCATCGCCTCGCGCCGCATCCTTCTGAACGCGCCGAAGAAGGAGTTGGAGATTGCCATGAAGCGAGGTCAATGGGTTGCGAAGCTCGTGGGCAGCAATCGAAAGGAACTCGTCCTTGGCGCGGTCGATCGCTTGAAGTTGGGCAACATCCTGGAGGACGCTGATCGCGCCGACAATGCGACCACCGACATCGAGGATTGGCGCGTGGTTGGCGAGGACCGTCACCCGCGAGCCATCGTCACGGATGATTGTCAGCGTCTCGCCATAGCGTCCTTCCCCCGAGGTTAGCGTCTTCGTGAGAGGATCGTCTCCGATCGCAAACGTCCCACCCTCCTCGTCAGCGAGGCGAAGGGCGCTGAGACCAGCGTCTGGAATTGGGGACCCCCACAGATCCTCAGCGGCCCGGTTGGCGAGCACGAGGCGGCCCTGGGGCGCTTCCACGATGACGACCGCCTGCGGGAGTTGATCCACGACTGCGAGGAGGCGCCGATGGGCCGACTCGATCCGATCCATGAGACGGGTTTTGTCGATGGCTACCGCGCACTGGCTCGCCAAGGCCGCGGCAAAGCTCAATTCTTCAGCCGACGGTGGCCGGTCACTCGTCGCGTAGTTGACGTAGGCGACTCCGATTTGCTCGTCCCCAACGATCAGCGGCGCAATAATGGCAGCACGAAAGCCAAGCTGATCGAAATAGGCGCGCTCGGATGGAACCGCATCGACGTAGGTGTAGTACAACGGAACCCGACGGGCGAACGCCGCCATGGTGGTCGGAACCGCCGCCGGATCGAGCTCCATCTCCTCAGCCGCGGTGCCGAACCGATATCCCACTTGGCCGGTCATGCGTCCGCTCGCTTCCGTGAAGAAGATGGCGCCGTTCATGCCGCCGAGTAAATCGGTCATCCTGGCGATCGCGGTCTCCAGGACTGTTGCCAAATCAGTGCCCGTATTGACTGCTAGCGCCACGTCGGCGACGGCCGCGGCCCGGGCGGCGGCCGCTTCGAGCAGGGCGAGGCGTTGGTGGTCGCGCTCGACAGCGGCGCGTTGGGAGGTGATGTCACGAGCGACGGCGACGGCACCGGCGAGCGTGCCATCGCCGCGCCGGATCGGCTGCGCGTTGACGCTCACCGCGCGCTCCGTACCGTCCGCTCGGATAACAAGGTGCTGATGATCGCGGATGTGTTCACCACGAGCGGCACGAACGAGGGGAACATCGCTAGGCGGAATTGGCTGGCCGTCGAAACCCCGCCGGTTCACCAACGCCACCGTCTCGCTCATCGACTCATCCTGCGCGAGCACGTGATCGTCAACACCGAGAAGATCGCGTCCAGCGGCGTTGATCACGGTCAGGTGGCCGGAGGAATCACAGGCGTAGACCGCGTCGCTCACGTTCTCAAGGATGGCGGCCAGTTGGTCGACCCGGGCGGTGTCTTCGGCCCGGAAGTGGGCACGTTCGAGAGCGAGGGCAGCCTGGTTCGCCATGCCTTGAGCCAGCCCCAGCTGTGCGGCCGACAGCGAGAAGCGTTCGCCATCACAGTCGCCGATGACCGCGCCGAGAACCTTTCCGGCGACGCGCAAAGGGGCAACGAAGAGCGAGGTGGCGGGGAAAACGTCCTCGCGTGGTGTGAACCCCAGGCTCGCTTCGAACGTGGGAACGTCCTCGATCACGTGAGCATCCCGCTGGTCGAGAGCCCGCGCCAAAACCGGCATCGTCGCGAGGGCCATCTGGGTTGGCAGACGATTGAATGGCGGGCCGTATGACGCCAGCTGCGATGCCCGTCCGGCGGCGGCGTCAATCTCCCAAATGATGACGCGGCGGAAATCGAGGGCTGAAGCGAGGCGGTCGGCGAGTAGGGCTAAGAACTCATCAAGTGGCAGTTCGGCGGCGGCGCCGTGGATGACCTCATAGAGGGTCGACAAACGACGGGCGAGATCGACCCGCTCGCCGGAGGCGAGGTCGAGCAAGGCGGGGGTGGCGTCTGGATTCGGCTCGCGGCGACGATACTTTCGCGGCGCGCGTTCGCGCATGGGTCGCCATTCGCGCAGATCTTCCGTGGTGATAAGCGCCATCCGGCCAAGCCGTTGCGCCGGGAGCTTTCCCCGGCGAACAGCGCGGGAGACGGTGTGATAGGAGACGCCCTTGAGCCGGGCCGCCTCAGTCATGGTGTAAACGTCGCCTGCTCCGGCTGGCTCGTTCGAAGCGACGAGCGGCGTCGCTGGCTGGGCCTTGGCGGTGCCCCGGGCAGGTCGGGGAGAACGGGGCATGACGCACTCCGCAACAATCGTCGACAGTAAGAAACCGTTTCCGTATGCTACCACGGCTGGCGGAGCGATGGAACACGGAATACGGTGCCCGTGACTTCTAGGCACTCTCATCGCGGGAGCATGCGCGACCGTGGCATCCGCTACGATCAGCGAAATTGGGCGCGAACGCTGGCGTCCTTCGCGCGTACCGATGCGGCGAGATCAGCCTGGAAGCGCTCCATGGCACGGAGCAAAGTGGGATCGGCGACGGCGAGGATGCGCACCGCGAGGAGTCCCGCATTGCGACCGCCACCAATGGCGACGGTCGCCACCGGTACCCCGGCCGGCATTTGGGCGATCGAGAGAAGGGCATCTACTCCGGCCAGCGGGGTTGCCACAATTGGTACGCCGACCACGGGGAGGGAGGTGCTCGCGGCGATCATGCCGGGCAGATGGGCCGCGCCGCCGGCGCCGGCGATGATCACCCGGACGCCGCGAGCCGCGGCGGTTTTGGCGTACTCCGACATCTCCGCGGGAGTCCGATGCGCCGACAGGACCCGGACCTCGGTAGCCACCCCGAACTCCGCCAGCGCTTCGACCGCCGCCCGCATGACGCTGAGGTCGGAATCGCTTCCCATCACGACCCCAGCGAGCGGCCCGCCGAGCTGCGACTCACTCACGTCGGAACCTCGACAAGGGCTGTCCCCCCCAATCGGGCCGCCGCGGTGGCTGCGCGCTCACGAGCTCGTCCGACCGTTTGATCCAAGGCGGTAACGTGACCGAGCTTGCGGCCGGGACGTGGACTCTTGCCATAGAGGTGGACGTGAATGCCCGGGAGAGCCAGCGCGTGGCGCAGGCGATGGGCGGGGTCGAATCCGTCCGAACCGCCGAGGACGTTCACAGTTGCCACCGCTGGGGCGACAAGATCAACGGCCCCGAGAGGCCAATCGAGGACCGCGCGGAGGTGTTGCTCGAACTGCGAGGTGACGCAGCCTTCGATTGAGTAGTGGCCAGAGTTGTGAGGACGAGCGGCAATTTCGTTGACGAGGAGACGTCCGTCGCTGACGAACAACTCGAGCGCCATCACGCCAATCACGCCAACTGCGTTCGCGACTTCGAGGGCCAACCTTCGCGCTTCCGCCGCGACGGCAGCCTCCACGCGCGCCGGAGCGAGAAGCTCGTGGCAGATGCCATTCCGTTGGACGGTCTCCACCACCGGATAGACGACCGCCTCCCCTGAAATCCGACGGGCGACGAGTACGGCGATCTCGCACTCGATCGGTACCCATTCCTCGACCAGAAGCTCGATCCCCGCGGAAGCGGTGCGAGCGATTAAACCGGAGGCGGCAGCAGATCCGTCGAGGATCCAGACGCCACGGCCGTCGTAGCCGCCACGACGGGCCTTCACGACAATCGGCCACCCGAAGTCGTTTGCGAAGTCGAGTAGGTGGCCTACGTCGTGAACGGGACGATATGCCGGGACGGGGAAACCATACTGGCTAAACAGCGCGCGTTGCTGGCGCTTATCCTGGGCAATCGCTACCGTTGCCGCGGTCGGGCAAACGCGTTGCCCCGCCTCCTCCAGCGTGTGCAAAATCGAGGTATCGACGAGCTCGTGGTCAAACGTGAGCACATCGCAGCCAGCGGCGAAGGCGGTCACCGATTCCAAGGAATGAGGTGAGCCGCACGCGACGCTGGCGGCAATCAGCGCAGCCGGGTCCCGGGCATGCTCGGCGAGCACGGATAGGCGGATCCCGAGGGGAATGGAGGCCTGGTAGGTCATGCGGGCAAGCTGCCCCGCGCCAAGGATTCCGACTGTGGGCGGCGACTGGTCCATGACCTGCATCATCGGGGCAGAATACAAGCACGGAGCCTGACGGACAACGGGGGACATCGCGGCGCGAGGCCAATGCGGACTGCTGACGAAGCCGCTGGACAGCTACCCGGGCACAGGCACCAAGGACCTCGTTGTGTTCCAAGTGAGTCGACGCGTAGCCCTTAGCCGCGGCGACACGAAATCGGAGTGGTCAGCCGGCGCAAGACATCTCTTTCCCAGAGTCGGTTTGCGTGACATCGCTCCGACATCGGTTCCCTTTTGCGCGTGACCGTCTATGGTGAGGCGAGCGAGACGTATCATTACGCGAACCCATCGTTCTGCTGCCAACGTGCTGTTGTCAGTGATTACGCCTTTCGTCAGGGCGGCGGACCCGGTTCCTGTTCCCCCACTCACCCGTCGGCGCGGCCGTCGATCAGTGGGCGATGACGACGGGATGACGGATATGACCTACGAACGAATCATGATCCCGCTAGACGGATCGAAGGCGGCGGAGGCTGCCCTCAGCTTTGTCGAGCTGATTCCCAGCGCACGCGTCCGTTTGCTCCAGGTCGAGCCGGATATGGCCGGACCGATGCTTGCTAGCGCCCCTCAGGCGGAGACCTGGCGCACTGCTCGGGAGATGCAGGCGCGAATCTATCTCGACCAGGTGGCGGTTGGGTTGCGCCAACAGGGGCGGTTAGTCGAGATCGCGTTCGGATTTGGTGATCCCGCAATGAGGATCATTGAGGGAGCCAGCGATACCGATTTGCTCGTGATGACGACACACGGGCGCGGTGCGGGTGGGCGTATGCTGTTCGGGAGTGTCGCTGATCGAGTGGCGCGTCACGCACCGGCCGCCACTTTGCTCGTTCGTGGTGGGAAGCGACCCGCGTCTCCCCCGCCCGTGACCCGAATAGTCATCGCCCTCGATGGTTCGCGGCTCGGGGAACTGGCGATCCCCGCAGCAATGGGGATAGCTGGCGATCTGGGTCTGGATCTCCATCTGGTGCGTGTAGTCGGTGATCGCCGGACACCGGGGTCGGTGGCCCGGGCGGACGTTGAGGAGTACGTTAAGGCGTGGGCGCAGCGACTCCGAGACAAGGACTTATCAGCGACGGTCGAGGTCCTGACGGGAGCGCCGGCGATCGCGCTGCTCAACGCGCTGCGTCGCGGTGACCTCGTTGTCATGACGACGCACGGACATGGCGGACTTCGCCGGTGGCTCCTCGGGAGCGTGGCGGAGAAGGTCGTGCGGGCCGCGCCCGGTCCGGTGTTGCTCGTGCGCGCGACGGCCGCGTCGGACGCATAAGGGACGCATCGACGCGAGGCATGGGCTCGCCGCGCGTCTGGAGCGTTGGCAAGTGGCGAAGGTAGGGACCGGCAACGAACGCCAATCAGCGGGGGATGGAAAGGTGGCATGGTGAACAGGCAGGTGGCACCCACGGAAGCCGACGTCGTGGTGATCGGAGCTGGAGCCTTCGGTTTGAGTGCGGCCTATCATCTGGCATCTCTCGGAGCCGGACGCGTGCTGGTACTCGATCGCTATGAGCCGGCGTCTCAGACATCGCCGCGAGCGGCAGGGCTCTTCAAACTGGTCCAGGCCGACGAAACGTTGACGCGGCTGGCAGGACTGAGCATCGCTATCGTGACCGGCTTCGAGGCCGCAACCGGCGTGCCGATGCCGCACGTAGTCTCGGGGAGTCTGCTCCTCGCGCGGACAACCGCGCACGCTCAGCTCGTTCGCGACGAGGCAGCAGCCTCCCAAGGTTGGGGCGTTGAGTTGGAGATGGTCGACGGGGAGGGTGCGCATCGTCTCGCGCCGTACCTGACGGGGATCGGGGTGGTGGCTGGGTGTTCTGTTCCAGGAGATATCTACGTAGAGGAACCGGCGAGCCTGCTCGCCGCCTACCGGACTGCGGGGGAGCGCCTCGGGGTTGAGGTGATTGGGCGGACGCCCGTGACTGCGATCCGGGTGCAAGGCAGTCGGATCACGGGTGTCGTGACGCCGGCGGGGGAGGTGCGGACCGAGACGGTGATTGACGCGGCGGGCGCCTGGGCGGCGGCTGTCGGGCAGCTCGCGGACGTTCGCGTTCCGATCGCACTGGTGCGGCATCAGTTGCTCATTACGGAGCCGATTGCGGGTGTCGCAGCGACCGAGCCGATCGCGCGCATCGTTGATGCCGCTGTCTATGTCCGTCCAGCCCGCGGTGGGCTGATGATGGGTGGGTTCGAACCCGATCCTCTACCGTTCGATCCCCGCGACGCGGCCCCCGATTTCTCGATGGATCAGGTACCGCTCGATCCGTCGGTGCTTGATCACTTCTCCGGGTCAATCAAGGATCAGGTGCCGGTCCTGTCCAAGACTGCCGTGGCGGAGCACCGGGGTGGACTGTTTACGATGACCGCCGACGGTCGGTTCCTGCTAGGCCCGGCTCCGGATTTTGATGGGTTGTGGCTTGCGACTGGTTGCAACGGGAGCGGGTTTTCCCTCGCCTCCGGAATTGGCAGAGTTCTCGCGGAGTGGATCACGACCGGCCAGCCGTCGCTCGACGTTCGCTCGCTGGATCCGAAGCGCTTTGCCGGAGCCTGGCTCGACGAGGAGGCACTGACGGCAGCCGGCGTCTGGCAGTACGCCAACTACTACACGTCGAGGAAGATTTCCGCATAGGGACGTGGTTTTCTCCCCGATCCTCCGCTATTTGGTCACAACTTGGTCACATGGGGGCCGTGGTCACGCGCCGAGCGCCTCGTCAAGTCCGTTGGCGGCGTCCCGCTGCATGTCGAGGCTGACGTGTGAGTAGCGGTCGAGGGTCATAACAATCGTGGAATGGCCCAGCCGTTCGGCGACGATTTTCGGATGCACGCCTTGCGCCAGCATCAGCGTTGCCGCCGTGTGCCTCAGGTCGTGAACCCGGATGCGAGGAAGCTGCGCCGTAGTGGCCAGGCGGCGCAACTCAGGGTCAACGGCGTTGGGATGGATGGCCCGGCCGTCGCCGCGCTCAAAGACGCGGTCCGCATCCTCCCAGACCGGCCCGATCGCTAGCCGTCGCTCAACCTGCCGCGCCCGGTGCCGCCGCAGCGCGGCAACCGCCGAAGGTGGGAGGGCGATTTGACGACGCCCGGACGCTGACTTCGGTTCGTTCTCGGTCCAGCCGCCGGCACCGTCCGGGGCCACGGTGCGCTTGACGGCGAGGACGCCCCGGTCAAGGTCAACGTCAGCCCAGCGCAGCGCGAGGAGCTCGCCCCGCCGCATACCCGTGAGGAGGGCCAGCCGGAAGAACGCGCCATGCCGCTCGTCGGCGTCGGTCACGGTGAGGAAGGCGCGGGCTTGTGCCCCGTCCCACGTCTGACGTTCCGTATGACCGGCGCGGGGCGGGTCAACGGCGCCGCATGGGTTGACGGTGAGAAGCCGCCAGCGGACGGCTTGGTCAAGCGCTTTCCGTAGCACCGCATGATGCAGGCGGACCGTACCGGGGGCCGCGCCGGCCGCGAGGGTCGCGCGGTACAAGGCCTGAACGTCGAGCGCGGAGAGGCGCGGTAGCGGAGTCGCCCCCAGCGTCGGGAGAATGTGAAGGCGGATGATGCGCCGGTAGCGGTCGAGCGTGCTCGGGCGAACGGTAGCCGCCGTCTCGGCGAGCCACTTGTCAAGGAACTCCGCAACCGTCAGGCGGCTTGGTTCGACGTAGGAGCCGCTCTGAACCTCGTGCAACGTCTTGGCAAGCTGCGCCTCTAACTCGCGCTTGGTGGGGGCGCTGACGCGCTTCTGGCGGCGCTTGCCGGTCAGGGGGTCGCGCGGCAGGTCAACCACCACCGTCCATGTCGTGCCGCGCTTGCCCGTTCGCTTCTGAATGCTGCCTTGCATGTTGGCCTCCATGTATGCTGTAGGTCCTCACCCGACGCTGACTCCGCCGGGTGGAGGGCTTCCACCGCGGCCTAGGCTACTCTAGGCCGCGGCTTTTCCCTCCCCGACCCCCTCGTCATCACTCTCCCAGTCGATCAGATCCTCGGGCATCACGCCGAGCACGGCGGCCAGCTTGCGCACCGTGCTGATACGCGGCCGCTGCAAGCCGTTTTCCAAGCGGTTGACGGTTGCCTCCGTGGTCCCGGCGCGTGCGGCCAGTTCGTCCTGAGTCAGCATCCGGCGAAGCCGGGCCTCCCGGAGCCGCGATGGATTCAGCTGCATGGTTCTCTCCTCTCTGCGGTTCCCTGCCGCCTACTCCCTATCATAGTCTAAGTGTAGCCTATTGACAACTAACTACCGATAGACTATCATTAGGCTAATGGAGGAATGGAAGCCCTCCAGCGGTAGGCGGAGTCAGAACGTCGAGAGGAGCACCGATTATGGCAACCACGATGCAGCGGACGAACCGGCACGCCACCCCCGCACGCTGGCAGGCGGCCCTCGCCCGCGCCATCGCGGAGGGTATCCAGGTCCGGCAATTGGCCGGCTGCGGCGCGTGGATCGCGACGAGTGGCACCGATGCCAGCGCCGCCTACGAGCTGGCCGTCGTCAACGGCGTGGCGGTTGGCTGCGAGTGTCCGGCCGGCGAGCACGGCGACCCGGTCTGCAAGCACCGCGCGGCCTTCTACCACCTCGCCGGCCAGCTCGACCCAGAGCCGCCCACCCCGGCGGCTCCCGCCCTCACCCTCGTGCCCCGCTACTGCCCGCCGTGCGATGGCAAGGGCTACCTCGTCAAGCGGAGCGCGATCTTCGGCACCACCTACCGCGTGACGTGCCAGGCGTGCGGTGGGAAGGGGATCGCCCGCAAGGCGGCGCCGGCTCCACTCGCGGCCTAGCCCGCGCCATGTGTCATTGACTACATGCGCCGTGTTTATAAGGATATTGGCCTTGGCACCGAGGAATGGGGTGAGATCGTCTATCGACCACCGCCGTCATTGCGCGGGTGCCCTGGATCATGGATTGATGGACGGCATGCCACGACAGGCGGCAAGACTACGAGCAGTACGGCTCAATTGGCGCGGCGGGGTGCAATGATCCTCCCCCGTCTTGTGGTCCAGGGATTATGAGAATCCGTCGGCGTGGAGCAGCACTGCGGCTGGCCGGCCGTGGCACCTCCGGAACTGGTGCTGAGTCTGGTGGCCGCCACCGATTGTCGTCCCGCCAGGACCTGACCGTCCGGCGGACGCCGACCAGGCTGACGAACCAGTGCTCGCTCAGCCACTCAGCCCGATCGTCCGCGGCCAACCCGCAGACCCTGCCTCACCTAATTCTGAACAACGTGTGCTACATCGGCAGGTTGTGGCGCACAGCGTACAGAACCGCGGCTGGTTCTCCCCAGTCTAAAGGCTCCCGGGATCCCGCGTTGGCGTAGACAACCCCATCCACGACGTCGACAACCGTGATTTCTTCGGGGACCTCCAGTCGCCACAACTCGCGACCCGTGGCCGCATGTAAAGCGTGCAGGGCGCGCTCGCCGCCGACGTAGGCGACGCCGTCGGCGATGGCCACGCAGTCGAGGAGAGCGTGATCTCCCATCCGTTCGAAGCGCCATCGCTCGGTCCCCGTCCTCGCGTCCAGCGCGACGAGGTAACCGTCGAAGAGGCCGGTCCCGTGGTAGACGATGCCTCCTACGACGGTGGGAGCCTCGTTACTTCCCGTGCTGCTACATGCATCGTGCCCGAATCGCCACAACTCGGTCCCGGAGGCGGCGTCGAAGGCGCGGAGCGCATCGTCCAGGGCGTAGACCAGCTCTCCCCTGGCCGACACGGCGCAGAACGGCTGTCCCGACACCCGCCACCGCTCGCGCCCGGTCGCGGCGTCGAGCGAGAACAACCTCCCCGCATATCTCCCATTCGCGTCCCTCCGGCGCGCCGTCACGTAGAGTCCACTCCCTGTGGCCGCAGGGAAAACACCCTCGCAGACGAAGTCATCCAGCAGGACGCGCCACCGCTCCCGTCCCGAGGTGGCATCGAGGCTGACGACGGCACTGGTGCCGGGATCAGGTCGGAAACCGAAGAGGTCGCTGTCGGGATGGCTTGCGTAGACCACGCCCTCATGCACGCGCGGCCAGACGGACCGGGGACGGGGCGCCAGCCGCCACCGGATGGCCGCGGATGACGTGTCGATCGCGGAGAGCACGTCGCGCGACTCCCCTATGGAGGCGTAGACGACCCCTGGAACGATGTCGACATGTCTACGCGGGTCGATTAATGGAAATCGTGACGGATATTGGGCGAGATCGAAACGGAATCGCTCGTGTCCGGTTGCCGCGTCGAGGGCTACGAGGCGTCCGCCCAAA
>JAABUS010001876.1_pt1 | contig 42860 bp, 41 predicted proteins | sample 5560161 | NCBI WGS metagenome assembly JAABUS01 (sample SAMN10711885, study PRJNA513376) | rock metagenome | isolation source: Antarctica rocks | place: Antarctica: Victoria Land, Trio Nunatak nord | collected 2016-01-04
CAATCTGTCGCTCGATGACCTCGTCCCGGCCGGCCACTTTTACCGCCACCTGGAGCGGTCGCTTGATCTTGCCTTCGTCCGCGACTTCGTGCGGGACCGCTACGCAACCTGCGGTCCCCCTTCCGTCGACCCGGTCGTCTTCTTCAAGCTGCAGCTGGTGATGTTCTTCGAGGGCCTCCGCTCCGAGCGCCAGCTCATGCAGGTGGTTGCCGATCGACTCAGTCTGCGCTGGTACCTCGGCTACGACCTGGCCGAGCCGTTGCCCGACCACTCCAGCCTGAGCCGCATCCGGGAGCGCTACGGCCTGGATGTCTTCCGCCGCTTCTTCGAGGCTATCGTCGAGCAGTGCCTCGCCGCGGGGCTCGTCTGGGGGCGCGAACTCTACTTCGACGCCACGAAGGTTGCCGCTAACGCCTCGCTCGACTCCGTCGGTCCCCGCTTCGCCGTCGAGGCTCACTTGGCCACCCTTTTCGACGCCCTGGAAGAGGGAGAGCCGGACGACGATGGAGGAGAGGTAGCGGGCGAGCCAATGCCGCTGCCGAGCGAGCTCACCGCAAAAGCGCAGGCGGCGCTGGCCGCGGCCGCAGCCAGCCGCCACGACTGGATCGGCGAGGCCGGGCGCCCGGATCGGACCGTGATGCGGGGGGATTACCGCCGGACGGCGGATTTCCGCGCCAGCGCTACCGACCCCGATGCTTCGCTCAGGCGCTACCGTGGTGGCGGCCTGGATTTGGGGTATCACGACCACTACGTGGTCGACGGGGGTAAGGCACGGATCATCCTCGCGGCATTGGTCACGCCGGCCGAGGTGATGGAGAACCAGCCGATGCTGGACCTCCTCTGGCGGGTTTGCTTTCGATGGAAGCTCCGCCCATGGCAGGTGACCGGCGACACGACCTACGGGACCACTGAGAACATCGTCGCCGTCGAGGACGCTGGCATCCGCGCCTACGTGCCCCTGCCCGACTTCGATCACCGGACCCCCTTTTTCGGCCGGGACGCGTTCACCTACGAGGCGGAGCGCGACGCCTATCGCTGCCCCGGCGGTCAGGAGTTGCGCTTTCGTAAGCACACGTACACCGAGCGGACGCGGGTCTACCAGGCGCCGGTTGCCGCCTGCAACGCCTGTCCGCTCAAGGTCCGGTGCACCGGCAGTGCCAAGGGGCGGCAACTCACGCGTAGCTTCGACGAGGTGTACCTGGAGCGGGTCCGGGGCTACCACGCCACCGAGGCGTATCAGAAGGCGATGCGCAAACGCCAGGTCTGGGTGGAGCCGCTCTTCGCGGAGGGGAAGACGTGGCACGGGCTTGGCCGCTTCCGCCTGCGTGGTCTCCCGAAGGTCAATATTGAGGCCCTACGGCTTGCCGCCGGACAGAACCTGAAGCGCCTGCTCAGCCACACCGGTTGGGGACGCCGTCCATGGTCACATGGGGCGGCCGGAGTCATTCTCCCGCTCATTCCGCTGCCGCTCTGCACGACGCGGTGACGGCCCGTGGTACCGGTGCTCACCCACACCCCGCCGCCAGATCGATCACGCTCGCCCGTTTTTCAACACGCTGGGGCGTTATCGGAACCAGCGCGCTCACGACAGCACCACCGGGGCACCTCTTCAGCGAGGTAGCACGACAGGCCGGAGCGCGTCCCGGCCCGTCGTCGCCTTGGTTGTGTCGGTCGTTGCGAGGTTGGAGTGGCCGATATGGCCATCGCCGGTGCCCAGGTCGGAACCTCGGCGAGCGGCGTCCCGACCACCTCCGGCCCCGGAACCGCCCGGCGCCGACCGCTGGCTGACGCCAACCGCGTATCCAGGGCCGCCTCGCCGGCCGCCGATGACCGTGAAGATGCACTGGCCCGTTCAGGTATCGCCAGCGCGTCGTCGACCAGGTGCGGCCCCCGGATGACGACGGAGCGGCCGACGCCCCCGTTGACCGATCTGAGGTGTCCGGGTGGTGAAAAGCGGTCTCTTCAAGAATGGGCGCGCACCGCTCGCTGACGCGCCCCCCCTGTGGAGAAATACCCGCATGATGGCGTCGTCACGCGGGTGGACCCAGGCCAGGGATACGAGGGAGGTGCGCTTGGCGGAGTGCCGGGGTGTCCGGTCGCGTCGCTCCTGCTGTGGCGTCTCAAGCCCCAGCGTCGGATTCTTGACGATCGCCTGGTGTTCCGCGAGGAAGCGAAAGGGCGCACGCGGGGACGCCAGGGTGCGGACACGGGTAATGCTGGCACGTCCCTGCCCGGCCACGTCGAGCCGGGTCACGTCTGCCGGCGTCGTCACCATGCTGACCGTCGTTCGGCTTTTTCAACACGCTGGGCCGCTTTCGAGACCGTTTCCGTGCGCCCTCCAAGGGCAACCAATCTCGCCGCCGGACGCGCGGCCCTACGGCACGTACTCGAGAATCCGACCGAGATCGCGGAAGCCCACGGCGAGGTACACGCGCTCGGCCATCGGCGTCGACTGCAGGCTCGCCGTCTGGCATCCACGGGCAAGCGCGTCATGCAGTTGGAGGGCGGACAGCGCGGTGCCCAGTCCGCGCCGCCGGGCACGCTCCAGCGTCTCGACGTTGTAGATCCCGCAATCGCCGTCGTGGTCGAACGCCAGCGCCGCTGCCACATCCTCGCTGCCGAGGCGCGCGATCACGAGGCGGAAGGCGGAGAGATCGGCGCCGCCCAGGAGGCCCGGCGGCAACCCGAACCGACGCAGGTACTCGCACCAATCCAGCGAACCGAGCTCGATCTCCGGCCGGGGCAGGCGGATGTCGCCGAGCGCCATGCCCATCGCGCGGGTCGACGCGTCGACCGTGTAGCCACGCCGTTCGAGATCGCCGCGCATCGCCGCGTCGCTCTCGTGCACCCAGGCGGCAAAGCGCCTGATCTCGGCGGCCGCGTACGCAGTCTCCATCGCAGCTAGGGCGTTGGCGCGGTCGGCGGCCGCGAGACCGCGTTCCAAGAGCGCATTGTTGTAGACGCCGCGCTCGGGCTCGTACGGGAAGACGGCGGAGACAACGCCTGGGGCCCGCTGCACCGCGGCACCGGTCGCACCGCGGGCGTACGCCTCCCAGGAGGCGACCAGGGTCGCGATGCCGCGGAGGTAGAGCTCGGCGTCGAGGAACTCGGTCATCGTACAACTTCCTCATGTAGGTAGTCTCAGGGGCTGACGCCGTCACTCGGGACGACGGTCCGCTCGGGCGAGACGTCGACGGTGCCCGCCACGAACGTCAGCGTCGCATCCTTCTCCAAGGGCGCCGTCCGAATGGCGTTGCCGACCTCGGCATAGGTGCGCTTGGTCGAATAGTTGAGACCGAGGCACCGGCGCTGCCCTTGTCGTTGGTGTCGGTCAGAATGGACCAGAACGGGGCGGCCGCCCGCGAGTTGACCTTGGTAGAGCGGCAGCGCGATCGTGCCGACAATCGTGTCGAGCGTGCGCAATCGGGCCCGCTCCGCTGTCAGCATACGTGGTCTGCCGCCCGTGGCACCTCGCACGCACGTGACGTGCTCTCACGACTCAGCCTACCGCCGCCGCAGCGCCCCGGCCGTTCACCCCTGATCACCTGACGAGGGCGGATGGCGTAACAGGGCTGGGCGCGAATGACGCCATCATTCGCGCCCAGCTCGCTCGTTGCACGCGATCAGCGTGCAGGCGGATGGAAGTCCGTCGCCGGTTACGGTGTTGGCGTCATGCTCATGTCCATGCCGGCGGGCATCAGGAGCGGCTTCCCGCTGGTCAGCACCAGTGTGCCGAGGACCACCGCCGGCTCGTCGCCGGCGCCACGGGCCGTGTGGACGACGTCGTCTTCATAGAAGATGGCGTCCCCTGGCTCCAAAACCACATCGGCGCCCGGTTGCGTCAGATCCTCGGTCGGGCCGGGATTGCCGGAGGCCGCCCCGCGCACGACGTGCGCGGTTCCCTTGACCAACGTCCAGCCGAAGGAGCCGGAGGCCACGGAGAGCGCTGTCGTTCCGGGGTGACTGTGCGGGAAGATCTCGGCGCCCGGCTGGAAGACGAATCGAGCGACGTAGACGGTCTGGCCAGGGGCGCGGTCGGATGGAATGCCGGCGAAGACCTCGGCCGTGACGCCGGGCGCGAGCTCGTTGACGGCGATCGGTCCGGGCGTGCCGTCCGGCGCGGCCGAGCCCCGAGCGAAGAGGCCGGCGACGGCAATGAGGGCGATGAGCGCAATGAATGAGGTTCGCATCAATCTGGGTTGCATCAACGTTCCTTTCTGGGATTGCAACATTCGTATCTTGATCCTTTGGTTACGACACCTGCATCGCGTTTGATCGGTGCCGGGACGTGTTACCGTCCGCCGAGGTTAGGTCAAAGCGTCCTCCTTCCAGGTTTGGGGCCAAGCGGTTCCCTGTCGCGGAGATCTCCGCCGCGATGGCAACGGAAAAGGGAGTGGGCGGCACTGGCGACGTCGCCGGGCAGGCGGCATCGCGGTAACGACGTGCCCGGCAGGCGGGCGAGATCGTCAAAACGGAACGGTTCCAAGGCGAGGTCCTCCTCTCTGGTGAGCATCCTGGCGAACGTGCCGATCGGCATCGGGTCGCGATTCGACCGTCGAACAACGAGAGATGTCGCGTGCTGGGGCCGTGCCCCGTTAGCCGCTGCTCCTCTCAGCGGGGCGATCCACAAGCCAGCCCTGGGCGGATCGTCGATGGTGGCGCGGCTGTCGTACCCGAAGCGGGCGGCGAGCAGCGCGAACAGAACCAAGACGGCGATCGGAAAGAACACCTCCACAACGATCATCATTTCCCCCGTCGCCGGCGGCTCATTCTGGGCACGCCGTGGACGCCGCTCGGCGAGCTCCGGCGACGGGCCACAGGCTGTCCAGCGCCGGGCGCCGATGTGATCGCAGGCGTCCGACGAGCGCCGGCAATCGCCCGGGCGGACTCTCCAGGCCGTTGGTGCGTCGCTCACGTTCTGCCTCTTTCAACAGGTCCGCGTGTCGCGCGAACGCGATGGATATCGACAACTCGGAAAGGTTCAACTCGGTCGTTCCCTCCACTCCGGCGCCGGTGCATGCCGGCGGCCGGAGGGTGATCCCCGCGCCGACTCGTAGGCGGCGCTCAGGGAGTTTTTCGATGGGCCGGGGGCGTCAGCGGAACCGAGGGATGCCCATGCGCCTCGGCGTCTCGAGTCAGGAAGGGTTGCAGGACGCGATGGGGCCATACTCAACCGGTTGGGAGCAGGCCCAGTGGACGAGGCACCAGTGGATGAACTGGCTCGCGTCGTGGGCGACCGCGCCGGCGGAACTCCGCACCGCGGCGGGTACCGCCGTCACGCCGCCCAGGAGCAGCGCCAGCATGGTCACCACCGCCACCAACCCGACCAACTGGCCCGCCCGCTGCCCCGAAGCCAGGGGAGGCTGTCCCCACGGAGCCACCCGCTCGCGTGGTTCCGTGGAGCGGCGTCGAGCGCGGTCCGATGGCCCGTAGCTATTAGGCACAGGTGACCTCGAGTTCCACGGTGCCGCTGTTGTCGCCACGGATCGGGTCGGTGTAACCGAGCGACATCGTGCGGCCGCGGCCGGTCACCTCGACCTGGTAGCCGTGGGCGGAGTTGTAGTCGCCCCACAGGTCGGGGCTGCCGCCGTCCAGTGCCAGTCCCAGCCGCACCCCCTCGAGGGTCAGTACGGGCGCGTGGGGGTCGGCGAGGGGGAAGGCGGCGAAGGCGTCGTTGCCGAACTGGGCGTTGGTGAGCCAGAAGCCGGTAGCGCGCAGGCGGTAGCGTTGCCCGTTGCGAAGGACGGGGGTGTTGACGGTGGTGCCGTTTGCGGGCACGGTGAGCAACGCCACCCGCTTGCCCCGGCGGCAGATCTTCCGCCGGTGGCGCCTGCCACTGGACGTCTCCGCCCCGACGGCGTCCTCCGGGGTGCCCCCCTCGCTGGTGGCGCGCTGCTGCTCGGCCGCCTTCGCCGCGGCGCCTCCGCCGCGGAGGGCAAGGCCGGCACCGCCGAGGACGGCGCCGGCCCCGAGCACCCTGAAGACCCGCCGGCGGGATGCCATCTTTTCCAGTGAGGCCACGAGCGTATCGAATCGTTGCCCATTCATGTTGTGGAGATTCCTCCGTGAGGACGGGCGGAGCCGACCCACGGATGGTTCGTCCAGCGCGTCTTGAGTTTGGCTCGGCCCGCGCCGCGCCACCGTTGCCACTATGCCTGCGGCGGCTGTCCCGGGCATCGTCAAAACCACGCAGATCGGGTACGCAATTGCAGGCGCGCCGCACCGGACACCGGACACTGGAAACCGGTGCCGGCGCGGCGGTGGACGCCATCTCCCCGTTCCAGCACGCCGCGACGCTGCATTGGACAAGTGAGCGGTCGGATGACTCGATTTTTCCGATCCAACCCGGACCGGTAGCTCGTGGCGGCATCACTCGAGGAACGGGTCAATCGGTCCCGGACGGACTCGTGCCCGTCGCGGTTGCGGCCGTGCCGGGCCGTTCGGGCCAACGAGGGCGGCCTGTCCGGTGGTGTCCAGTCGGGCTCCGGACCTACGCACCCGAATTACGAGGTTCTGACGATGCCGACGAGGGCCGCCCCTGCCATGCTGGCAACGGTTGGAGACGGGCCGAGCGGCTTGCATGGCCACGCCCCTCCGTGCGCCCGGTCGAGGGCGGGGTTGCCGCGTCGGTGCGGCCATGCGGGGCGGCTATCGGAGGAGAACAGATGGACGGGACTCGATTCGACCGGTGGACGCGGCTGCTCGCAACCGGTGCCTCCCGGCGGGGGATGATGAGGGGGCTGGGCGCCGCCGCAGTCGCCGTGGCGCTCGGCGGGCGGGGGGCGGAAGCGGCGGCGACCTGTATCAAGAACGGCAAGGAGTGCGATCCCAAGAAGCGGGGGCAGTGCTGCTCCGGGACGTGCCGGAAGCGGAAGAAGGCGCGGGGCCACCAGTGCGCGCCGACCCCCGGCGCCCTGGGCTGCACCGTCAACGACGACTCTTGCGCTCTGGTTTTTAGGCGGTGCCCTGGCAACCCTGATGGGTCGTGCATCGTCCTGGACAACGGCAAGCCGTTCTGCTCCCTCGGCGCCGCCGCGTGCGCTACCTGCGAGACGGGGGCAGACTGCGACGTGGCGTTCGGCCTCAAGGACGGAAAGTGCATCACGCGCTGCCCGGGATGCGCAGCCAACGGTGGCAGCGCCTGCGTGTTCCCGGAGCAGATCCTGTAGGACGTCCCGGCATCGGCACACGGGAGGGGGCAGGGGCCGCCCCGGTGTGATGGCGTCTCCGCGACCGCGCGAGGTCGTTCGTGCTCGGCGTCCTTTCGGCGGCGACGACGGAGTGGCCGCGAAGAGCTGGCGACGCGTCACGCGTCGCCGCCGGTTGACCTCCCATCGCTGCGGGCGACGACCCGTCTTCCCACCGCCCGGCCGGGGACGGGTTCGCCTGGATGCCGATCAGCGTGCGGGTGGAGGGGTGGCTGCCCGTCGCCGCGGACCGGTTCCAAGTCGATCTCGTCGGAGCACAGGCCGAAAATGATGCCGAGCCGGCGTAACTGGGCCACCTGGGGCGTGCGGCGGCCGCTCTCCCAGAAGTAGACCGCCTGGGGCTGGACACCCACTTTCAGCGCGAGTTCGAACTGGGTCCACCCTTGCGCCTGGCGCAAGGCTCGGATGGTCTTCACGCCGGGCGTCTCCTCTCCTCAATCAGGAGTATATCAGGACATCTATAACAAGACAACTATTTTGCATAAAATGTGTTCACCTGTTATATTTCTCTTTCGATTCTCCGGCACGGGCGGTGGACGGACCATCGCCGGCCGAATGGCGCGCGAAAGGACACCGGGATGCCGTCTGCCAGCACCACCTTCAGCGGCAGCCTCGCCGCCGCGCCCGATCTCCCCGCCGAGGCCCACGTCCTGGTCATCGACGGTGACGAGGACGTCCTGGAGCGCACGCGGGATGTGCTGGAAGGAGAGGGGTACCGGGTCTCGGTCGCTGACCTGCCGGACATCGGGCTCGTCCGCCGCGTCGCGCCCGACGCCATCGTCCTCGGCCTCCTCTTTCGGGGGCGGCCTATGGGGCTGGAGTTCCTGGAGCTCCACGCGGCCGACCCCACGACGGCCCGCGTCCCGGTGCTCGTCCGCGCCGCGGCAGCGGACGTCGACGACATCCAATGGCGTCGGCTGGTAACGCTCGCGCGCCTGGTCGTGCCGCCCGAGGCCGAGACGGCCGAGCTGCTGGGCCAGCTGCGCACCTCCCTGCGCCTGGCCGCTGCCTGAATCGGGGAGGAGGCGAGCGATGCCGGCTTGGTGGTCCATCCTCGTGATCGTGGCCCTTGTGGGCTTCGCCGGCGGCCTCTATCTACACGCCCGAGGGGACCGAACCGACACCCGTCGTGCTGACCACGAGCGAGCTAGCAAGGCCCGGCTCCAAACATTCGGCAAGCCCGAGAAACCGACCGCCTTGCCCACCTGACCAAGGAGGACCGGGTCTGGGAGCATGCCAGCCTCGAGCGCAACCGGGAGAGTCACGAGCGGGACCGGGCCCCGCCGGGGGGCGAATGACGCGGGCGGGCGTCGAGCACCAGGCCGACCGATTCACCCGCGTCCTGCGGAGTGGCAGGAGATGCGATCCGCGCGGAGACGTTCTGCTTGGTGGACACCCTGGCCGCCGTTCCTGCGGACGGGTATGGCAGCACGCTCCGGTGTCATCATAGGGAGGTCGCCGTGCCTCGAACCATGCACAGCCCAGCGATGACGAGCGAGCCGAGGGCGGGACGGTCCTGAACCTCGCGCTCCGGGAGGGATGACGATGTCGACCGTTCTCTACGTCTCGCCGATGACGCTTGGCAGCGAGGGGCACGTCCGGCAGATCCACGAACGCTTTCCCGTCGCGGCGCTTGAGCACGGCGCCGGCGTGGGACGCCTCGCTGCCTTCATCGGCAGCGGCTTCTACGCCCTGGAAATCACCGTTGATGATGGCGACTTCCAGGAGCATTTCCACCGCTTCCTCGCGACCCCGGAGATCGCTGACTTCTTCAGGGAGCTGACCGCGCATGTGGAGCATCTGCCATTGACGGCCGAGGGCACGGCGGCGATGCCGTTGACCACTCAGATGTTCCAGTGGCCACGGGACGATGGCGCGTAATCGCCCGCTCGTCGACTCGGTGTTACGCGGGTGCTCCGCTTTCGCAGATACGAGGACACGCGAGACGTTCCTCTGAGCATCCCCCGGAGCGGGCCGGCGTTTAGTTCTCGCCGAGCGCCGTCGTGATGCTCTCCAGGTGGATGTAGGGATGCGCGATCGGGTGCTGCTCAACGAAGAACTGGACCGTCAACGGCGCCGACCAGTGCAAGCCGTTGGGCGCGACGCGATCGAGCTGCTCGTCCGTGAGGTTCCGGACGACCTCAGCGGCAAGGGCGCTGTTCTGATGCACCAGGTGCATGGCCGTCGCCGGGTCGACGTCGGCATTGGTGGTCGCGTGGTCGGCGTTGATGCCGTTCACCGCCTCCCATCCGAGGCCCGGCATGCCGCCCTCAGCCGCCAGCGTCCTAACCACGTCCGCCTCAAGGGGATACATGGCGCCGACATGATGGACTAGCACCCCGAGCGACCGGTTCTCGTCGCCGCACGGCGTTCGCCACTGCTCCTCCGAGAGGTGTTGCACCGCGGCGATCAAATCGTGCGCGCCTTGCTCAACCCGCTGCGCGAGCTGCTCTGCTCGAGTAGTCATGGAATCCTCCCTTGTCGGCGCGTATCGGCGCCTTGCGATCGTTCGAACAGCGATCAAGGACGGGCGGGGTTGACCCACCGATGGCTCGTCCAGCGCGTCTTGAGAGTGGCCCGGCCCGCGCCGAGCCACCGGTGACATTATGCCTCCGGTGGTCGCCCCAGGCATCGTCAGAACCACGCAGATGGATGCGCAATTGCGGGCGTGCCGCACCGGACACCGGACACTGGTGAGGTCGCGGTGGTGGACGCCGTTGCCGAGGTCCGGCAAGTCGCGACGCGGCAGCGGACGCGTGAGTGGTCGGATGACGCGTTCTTGACGACGTCGCATGAGCGTGGCGGAGGCCGAGTCGCGGGCGTGCCGGGCGCGGACGAACGCCCCCGGCCCAACTCGGACCGGGGGCGCCGGGCGGCCATCGCCTAAGCAACGAACCAATCGGTTCCGGACGGACCCGTGCCCGCCGCGGTTCCGCGGCGGTGAACGCCGTTCAACCACAAAGCGCGATCGCGGCGGTGGTCTCGTCGACCGCGAGGGTCGGGGTCCAACCGGCTGACCCCACCGCCGGCTCCCCGCTCCGCGCACCCCCCGTTCCCCGTCTCTCGACGCGCCTTCGCGTTCGCTTCCTTGCCGGGCCGGTCGGGCCGACGCGGGCGGCTCGCCCGGTGTCCGGTTGGCCGCCCGATCTACGCACCCGAATTACGAGGTTCTGACGATGCCGACAACGGCCGCTCTTGCCATGCTGGTGATGGGTGGAGGCGCGCCGAGCGGCTCGCCTTGCCACGCGCCTCGGTGCGCTTCGCCAAGAGCATGTTGCCTGGATGGGGACGGCCGCGCGAGGCGGCTACCGGAGGAACATTCAATGGATGGGACTCAGTTCGATCGATGGACGCAACGGATCGCGGGACACGCCTCCCGGCGCGGAGTGCTGCGGGGGCTCGGCGCCGCCACGGTCGCCCTGGCACTCGGTGCGCGGGGGGCCGAAGCGGCGACCTGCGTCAAGAACGGCAAGGAGTGCGACCCCAAGAAGCGGGGGCAGTGCTGCTCGGGGAACTGCCGGAAGAAGGCGCGGGGCCACACCTGCAAGCCGGCACCCGGCGCCTTTGGCTGCACCGTCAACGAGGACTTCTGCGTGGAGAATGCGATACCGTGCCCGGGCAACCCGAATGGGAAGTGCGTCGTCCTGGACAACGGCAAGCCGTTCTGCGCCGGCCTTGGCCAGTGCACCGACTGCGACACGGGCGCGGACTGCGACGCGGCGTTCGGCAAGCAGGGCGGGATCTGCGTCACGCGCTGCGGCCGTGGCAGCGCCTGCGTGTTCCCATTCGGCAGTTTGTAGAACGCCCCGGCATCGGCAGACGGGCGCGGACGGGAGCTGCTCCGTTAGGACCGGACGGGCCGGTCGGGCCGACGAGGCTGGTCTGTCCGGTGGTGTCCAGCCGGGCGCCCGATCTACGCACCCGAATTACGAGGTTCTGAGGATGGCGGCGCGGCCGGCCCCTGCCATGCTGCCATGAGGAGTGGGCCGAGCGGCCCACTTCGCCACGCGCCTCGGTGCACTCGGCCGAGGGGACGTTTTCTGGATACGCGCGGCCGCGCGGGGCGGCTATCGGAGGAGGAGACATGGACGGAAATCGATTCGATCAGTGGACGCAACGACTCGCGGGAGGCGCCTCCCGGCGCGGAGTGCTGCGGGGACTCAGCGCCGCCGCGGTCGCCGTGGCGCTCGGCGGGCGCGGGGCAGAAGCGGCGCTCGGCGGGCGCGGGGCAGAAGCAGCGGCGACCTGCATCAAGAATGGCAAGGAGTGCAACCCTAAGAACCGGGGGCGGTGCTGCTCGGGGAACTGCCGGAAGAGTGGGCGGGGTCACACCTGCAAGCCGGCCCCCAACGCCCTGGGCTGCACGGTCAACCTCGACAGCTGCGTCGCCGGGGAGGATCCGATCCCGTGCCCGGGCAACCCGGACGGCATCTGCGTCGTCCTGGACAACGGCAGGCCGTTCTGCTCCGGCCTTAGCCGGTGCACCGCCTGCAACACCGGCGCGGACTGCGACGCGGCGTTCGGCAAACAAGGCGGAATCTGCGTCAAAAGCTGTCCGGACTGCGCGGGCCAAGGCGACAGCGCCTGCGTGTTCCCGTTCGAGAGTTTGTAGAACGTCCCGGCATCGGTCCACGGGAGCGGGGGGGCTGCTCCCGTGGACCGGACGGCGCGGATGGCCCGAGGGGGGCGGTCTGCTCGATATCCGGCTAGGGCCGCCCCCGCCATGCTGGCATCGGAGGCGAGCCAACTGGCCCGTCTCGTCAGGCACCTGTGTGCGGTTGGCCACGGGCACGTTTTCTTCGTGCGCGCGGTCGCACGGCGGCCGGAGGAAGAGGCAATGGACGGGACAATGTTCGACCAGTGGACGCGGCTACTCGCGAGCGCCGTCTCCCGGCGCGGCGTCGTGGGGGGGCTGGGCGCGGCCACCGCGGCCGCGCCGCTCGGCGGGCGGGGGATCGAGGAGGCGGGGGCGGCGGCGCTCTGCATCCGGGACGGCAAGGACTGCGACCCGCGGCGGGGGGCCAGGTGCTGCTCGGGGATCTGCCGCAAGCGGCGGAAAGCACGGGGCCACCTGTGCGCGCACAACCTCGCCGCCCGGGGCTGCACGGTCAACGCGGTCTCCTGCACCACGGATTCGCCGCTTTGCCCCGGCGACTCCTCTGGGGTCTGCATCGTCCTGGACAACGGCCAGCCAGTCTGCACCCGCAACAGGGGGTGCTCCGCCTGCGAAACGGGGGCGGACTGCGACGCGGCATTCGACAGCGTGGGCGGGATCTGCGTGACGCGCTGCCCGGACTGCGCGGAGACCGGCGGCCGCGCCTGCGTGTTCCCGATCGCCGGTGTGTGAACGTCCCGGCATCGGCGGACGGGAGCGGGCGGGGATCGCTCCGCTCGGACCGGCCGGCAACCGTGAGGCTCGGCGAGCTCGTCCGCTGGTCTTCGCGCCTCCACCGCCTGTGCGCGGTCGCCGCGGTCGCCGCTTGAACATGCCGGTCGGTGGACAGCACCGATGACGAAGCGACGGAGGAGACGATGGACACGCGACAGATCGACGCTATCGCCCGCTGGCTCGGGACCAATCGGACCCGCCGCGCCACGCTACGCGTGCTCGCGGCCACCACCGCCGGCGCCGCCCTAACCCGCCTTCGCCCGACCGCGGCCGACGCCACGGGCGGCGCCGGCGTGGAGCCGGCCAACGCCTTCGGCTGTCGGAGCGTCGGCCAGCACTGCCGCGGCGACGACGCGCTGTGCTGCTCAGGACACTGCCGGGGCAAGAAGCCATCAAAGGGGAGGCAAGACCGTAGCCGGTGCGCGGCCCACAACGTCGGAGGGTGTGCCGGGGGCAACGGCTGCGAGGAACCGAGTCCCTCGTGCGGCACGGGCGGGGTGTGCTTCCGAACGACGGGCGGCGCGAACTTCTGCGGCAAGGTCGGCGATTCCACGCCGCCCGCCATGCAGTGCCGGGTCTGCCGGCGGGACGCCGACTGCGTAAAGCAGGGGTTCGGGGCGGGCGCGGCCTGCCTAACGTGCGTCTTTCCGTGCGGCATCCTCGGCGACACAGGTGGCACGGCCTGCGCGGGGCCGGCCGCCTGACGGCCCGCAGTGTGGCGCCCACGCCCGAGCACGATCGCCGCAGCGGAAGGAACCCGCGGCGGCCCGGCTACGGCAACGACTGCCGCGCGCCTCGTGGTGTTGTGGACCCGGAATGTTCCCAGGTTGCTCCCTCCCCGGGCCGTTCGCGCCGCCGCGAACGGCCTGTCCGGCGTTGCCCGGTCGGCCGCCCGATCTACGCACCCGAACTACGACGTTTTGAGGATGCCGACGCGGGCCGTCCCTGCCATGCTGCTCGTGATGAGGTGGGCCGCGCGGGGTGACCGCCGGAGGAGGAGACATGGACGGGATGCGATTCGACCGGTGGACGCAACGGATCGCGGGAGACGCCTCCCGTCGTGGGGTGCTGCGAGGGATCGGCGCGGCCGCGGTCGCCCTGGCGATCGGTGCGCGGGGGGCCGAAGCGGTGACCTGCATCAAGAACGGCAAGGAGTGCGATCCCAAGAAGCGGGGGCAGTGCTGCTCGGGGAACTGCCGCAAGAAGGCGCGGGGCCACACCTGCAAGCCGGCCCCCGGCGCCTTTGGCTGCACGGTCAACGGGGACTTCTGCGAGGCGACGACGGACGTGGTGAGGTGCCCCGGCGACCCGAACGGGCTGTGCGTCGTCCTGGACAACGGCAAGCCGTTTTGCTCTCTCGGTACTATCTGCACCGCATGCGAGACCGGAGCGGACTGCGACGCGACCGGGACCGAGGGCGGGATCTGCGTCACGCGCTGCCCGAGATGCGTACGCACCGGTGGCAGCGCCTGCGTGTTCCCGATCGCCAGTGTGTGAACGTCCCGGCATCGTTCCACGGGCGCGGGCCGGCAATCGGGAAGTTCGTGGCCCTGGCCGGCGCGGATGGATCGCGGGAGTCAGTGCCACCTAGCCCAGGCCGTGGCGGTGGGCGTAGGCAGTGGCCTGCGCCCGCGTGCCGACCCCCAGCTTGGGATAGAGATTGGTGAGGTGGCGGGCTACCGTCACCGGACTGATGAACAGCCGCTCGCCGATCTCGCGGTTGCTGTGCCCGGCGGCGAGCAGGCGCAACACCTCGACCTCGCGCGGCGTCAGGCCGAATGGTGTCGTGGCGACGACCGGTGCGGAGACGATCCCGTGGGCCTCGGCGACGGCCTCCTCCAGCGACAGCGCCCGGCCCTCCGCCCATGCGGCCGCGAGGACGTCGTCGCCCAATACCCGCCGGGCGTCGGCGGCGGCCTGAGCGTAGCGATCCCGCTCGGGGCGTTCGAGGGCGTAGCCGAGTGCCTGGCCGAAGGCCTCGACCGCGCCCAAGAGCCGGGCCCCCGCGGCCGCGCGGCCGGTTGCCACCGCGAGCGTTGCGATCCTTGCCACCGCATCGACGAGGATCTCTTTGGAGCCGACCTGCCGCAAGCGGGCCAGGCCCTCCGCGTGCATGGCCGCCGCTTGGTCGTGGTCACCGCGATCGCCCGTCACAAGCGCCAGGCCGCCGAGCGCGATACCAATGCCCCAGGGATCGTCGAGGGCGCGGAAGCCAGCCACCGCTTCCCCGAGTAGCGCCACCGCCCGGAGGTCGTCCCCCTGCCAATGGGCGAGAACCCCCAGGTCACCGGACGCGAGCGCGACCCAGAAGGGCTCCCCCAGGTCGCGGAACAGGGCCAGCGCCTCCGCGTGGAGGACCGCCGCCCGATCGTAGTTGTCCCGGCTGCGCTCGAGGATGCCGAGCAAGTGGACGACGCCTGCGATGTTCCATGCGTCGCCCAGGGCGCGAAACCGCGAGAGCGCTTCCTCGGCCAGTTCGATTGCCCGCGCCAGGTCCTCCTGGGTCCGGCTGAGCGCGGCGGCGGCGTGGAACGCCATCGCCTGGAGGGCCGGGGGGACCTCGCCGCCTTCCTCCATCGCCAACCCGCGCTCCAACCAGCGATGCCCCTCGATGCGGTAGCCCCGGAGCAACCAAAACTGCGTCAGGGCGGTCGCGAGTTCCAGCAGTGCCGCGGCCGCGCCGTGCTGTGCGTGCCAGGTCAGCGCCGCCCGGAAATTACCGACCTCCGCTTCCAACCGTTCGAGCGCGTGCGGGAGCACCGTTCCTCGCAGCGGGAATGGCACGGTCTGCGCCGCGAGGCGCAGACACCAGAGCGCGTGCCGGCCGCGGATCGCCGCCTCCTCGCCAGATTCCGCCAGGCGCTCCAGGCTGAATTCGCGGATCGTCTCGAGCGTCGCGTACCGCGTCTCCCCGCCGGCCGCCTCCTGGATCTGGAGCAGGCTCTTGTCGACCAGCGAGGCGACCAGATCGAGGCTCGGAACATCGGACACGAGGGACGAGGCATCCTTGTCCGCGCCAGTCGTCTCGCGCTCCCCGCTGACTTCCTCGGCGGCCTCAAGGGTGAAGCCGCCGACGAAGACCGACATGCGCCGAAACAGACCCTGCTCCGCCGCGGTCAGGAGGTCGTGGCTCCAGGCGATGGCGTCGCGCATCGTGCGCAAGCGCGCCGGTTCGTCGTGCGGGCCGCCCGTCAGCAACGGCAGACGGCGGTCCATGCGACCGAGCAGCGACCCGGCCGACAGGTGGCGCATCCGCGCCGCCGCCAGCTCGATCGCCAGCGGCAGTCCATCGACGCGCCCACAGATGGCCGCGACGGCCGGGGCCGTCTCGTCCGTCAGGACGAAGTCGGGGCGAACGGCGTGGGCGCGGGCGACGAAGAGACGGACGGCCTCGGCCTCGGCCAAGCGGGCGGGCGGGGCCGCCGGATCCGGCAGGGCCAAGGGGAGCACCGGGAAGTGGTGTTCGCCGGAGACGCGGAGGAGCGTGCGGCTGGTGGCCAGCACGGTCAGCCGAGGACAGGCGGCGAGCAGATCGGTGACGAGGGGGACGGCGGCGAGCAGATGCTCGACGTTGTCGAGGACCAGCAGCAGTTCTCGACGCCGGAGGTGCTCCGTCACCGCTTCGATCAGGGGGCGGCCGCCCTCGCGCACGCCGAGGGCTGGGGCAATCGCCGACCCCGACCAGGGCGGGGTCGCGGATTAGCGCAAGCGCGACGAAGGCGACCCCGTCGCCGTAGGTGTCTTTCAGGCTCTCGGCCACGCGCAGGGCGAGCCGGGTCTTGCCAACGCCGCCGGGGCCGGTCAGGGTGAGGAGGCGGACATCGGGCCGGAGCAGCAGCGTCCGCACCGCCGCCGTCTCGGTGTCCCGGCCGACGAGCGGGGTCAGCGGGGCGGGAACGGTGCCGTTCGGTGCCGGGTGCGGCGCGAAGGGGAGCGGACGGGGGCCGCTCGGCGCTTCCGCCACGGCGAGGTCACCGCGACCGGCCCGGTAGCGGGCCAGGGCCGACGGCGAGATGCGGTAGACGCCGGCGTATTTGGTCGCCGGCAGCGCGCCACGGGCGATCGCACGGCGGACCGTGCGCACGTTCACTCCGAGCGCGACCGCGGCGTCGCGCGCCGATAGGTGGCTGGGCGGCCAGCCGATGTCCGGTGCAGCGGACAACCCGCCATTCGCGGTGTCCGCCATCCGCTCGCTCATATCGCGGAAGCATACCCGCAGACGTTGATGGAACACGTATTCCCAAACATGACGCCCACCGACATCCGTGAGGCGCGTCTTGGCCACACCGGGTCGAGGGCGGTGGCGCCACCACGTGGCTTCGCAGAGCGAGGAGCGGGGCGGCAGGACGAGGGACGAGGTGGATGCAGCCGCGTGGACACGGATGCAGGATTCCGTTCCGACGTCGCATGAAGCACCCAGCACGGGGATGAGCTGGGGTGCGGCATGGCGCGGCAAGGCGCCGAACGCCAGAGCCCGATCGGCTCACAATGGAGCGTTGGTGAGCCGACACGTGAACCGACGTCACTCTTGCAGTTTCCGTAACGCCCCTGCCTGTTGAAAAACGGCATCGGCGGTCCGGTTCGCGCCGATGCCCTCGGACCCAACAGAGCGAGCGGTGATCCCCGGCCGGGTCAACGGTCAACCGGAGGCGACCAGCAGCCGCGACGGCTCCCTCGGGAGCGCCACCCGGCTGCCGCAGGGAGCATGACGCCGGCCCCAGCCGGTCGCGGCCACCAACCGCTTCAGATTCTGTCCGGCCGCAACCTCGAGGGAGGCGGCGGCCAGTTCGTCGAAGCGGCGGCGTTTCGGTGGACCGAGCATCGGCCGGCTCCGGGGCGAACGGCTTACCACGGGCAGTCGGAGTCTACCGGTTCTCGCCGTCCCCTCGCCTCGCCCCTTTTTCAACAGGCTGAGCCGTTATGGGAACCATTCTGCGTTGCGCACTGCGTTACGCCGGCACCGAGGCGGGCCCCGTGACCTTTTGTCGCCTCGCGTGTATACGATGGTGACCACTGCCGATCGCCCCATGGGAGTCGCGCGATGCCCCTCCTCCAGCGCCCGCGCCCGCCAACGGCAACCTCTCGCAACCCGGCGCCGATTCCCGCCGCGGCGTTCGCGCAGCTCTACGGTGCCTACTTCGACCCGATCTACTGGTACTGCCGCAGTCGCCTCGGTGACGCGATGCCCGCCGAAGACGCCACCGCCAGCGTGGTCACCCACGCCCTCGCGGCCGGGCCGCGCAACGACGACCCGGCGCTGCGGAGCTGGCTCTTCGGCATCGGCCACAATGTCCTTGCCAACCGATTTCGTGCCGCCCGGCCGGTGGCGCCCCTCGACGCGGTGCTGGAGATCCTGGATACGCGGCCGCTCCCGGAGGACATCGTGGTGGCAGACGAGGAGCGAGACCGCCTCCTGGGTGCGCTGCGGCGGGTGCCGGCGACGGTGTCGCACGCCCATCTCGTCGCAGTGCCGGGCGCCGACCACTCGCCGCACTGCGAGCAGCCGGAGCGGTTCCTGGCGGTGGCGGCGGCGTTTCTTGACGAAGTCGAGAAGACGTGAAGTCGGGGAGACGGCGCGTGAGAGCGCTGCGGGGTGCCGAAGGGATCAGCTGTCTCTGAGGAGGGTTTCCAGCGCCGCGCGGAGGTTGCGCAGCCGCTCCGCGCCGAGGATGGCGGCGTACTCGGCTTCGATCTCGCGCTTGATCTCGGCGGCGTCGCGCAGGAACCGGCGGCCGGCGGCGGTGAAGGTCACCAGCATGGCGCGACGGTCCGCGGGGTCGACCGCGCGCTCGACGTAGCCCTGGGCCTCGAGATCGAGGATGATCTGTCCTGCCGCCTGTTTGGTGAGCGCGGCCCGCTCGGCGAGGGTCGTGATCCTGGTTGGCCGCCCGTCGAGGTGGGCCAGGAGGCCGGTGTGGGCCAGCCCGAGCCGGTCGTGGCCACGCTGGCGCAGCTTCTCGATCGCGCGCTCGCTGAAGTCGCGGTGGGCCCTCAGGAAGAGCCGGCCGATATGATCGCTCAAAGGAGCGACCGCCGCCGGCAGGCCGATCTCCCCCACGTCGACGCTCATCGCTTCTCCGCTCTCCGTAGGCCGCAATTAGGAACCCTGGTTGACAATATGGTCAACCAGGGTTAGTATATCGCCGACGCCGGGGTCGTGCGATCCCGATCAGCGAACAGGAGCGCGAACATGCGATTGCACGCGGGCGATTTGACTCCGACCCTTCGGGTGGACGATGCCTTCGGAGTCCCGGTCGAGATCCCACGCGCCGGATCCCGATTACTCCTCCTCTCGTTCTTCCGCAACGCCGGGTGCGCCATTTGCAACCTGCGCTTGGCCCACCTGATCGACCGCTTCCCGACCTACGACCGCGCCGGCCTCGACGCGGTCGCCGTCTTCGAGTTGTCCCCGGAGCGGGTTCGCCAGCAACTCGCCGGGCGCAACGTGCCGTTCCCCGTCGTCGCCGACCCGGACGCGTCGCTCTACGACCGCTACGGCGTGGAGACGTCCGCCGAGAAGGTCGCGGCAACGATGCGCCGGCCCGACACCCAGGCGATCGCCCGCGCGGCGGCCGCGGCCGGCTTCTCCCTGGCGCACGAGGCCGGAAGCAACTTCGACCGCATCCCGGCCGACTTCCTGATCGACCCCAACGGGGTGGTGCGGATCGCCCACTACGCCGAGTTCGTCACCGACCACCTCCCGTTCGACGTGATCGAGCACACGATCGGGATCGGCATGGCGGCCTGAGCCCGTTCCATCCCCGGCGATCCCCGAGCACCGCCGCGGGCGACGTCGGGGGATGGGAGATCAGGAACCGGCTTGATCGTCGTAGAGGGCGGCGAGCTCGGCCACGCGGCGGCGATCGTCGTCGCCGTCTGCGGGTTGTCGCCGGTGATCATGACCGTCCGGATCCCCATCGCCCGCAGGTCGGCGAAGCGCTCCCGCATCGCCGGCTTGACGGTGTCCTTGAGGTAGATCACGCCGAACCGCTCGTGTGTGAGCCGACGAGCGACCCAACGTCACTCTTGCGTTTCCGATCCGGGGAGTTCTGGCCGCCAAGCGCGCGCGACGCCACCATCGGGACACCTGTTCGGCGAGGCAGTGACGGCGGGCCGGGGGCATCCCCGACCCGTCGTCGCGGTCGTATCGGTCGTTGCGAGGTCGGGGCGGCTGCTGTGGGCGTCGCTAGGGTCTAGGTCGGGACCGCAGCACGTGGCGTCCCGACCGCCTCCGGCCCGTGAACGAGGAGGCGCCGACCGCTGGCTGGCACCTACCCCGCATTGAGGACCGCCCCGTTGGCCGCCGATGACGGTGACGGTGCACTGGCTCGGCCAAATATCGCCCGTCGCGTCGACCAGGTGCGGCCCCGGGGTGACGACGGAGCGGCCGATGCCTCCGTTGAGCGATCTGAGGCGTCTGGGTGGTGAGAATCGATCTCTTCAAAAGTGGGCGCGCACCGCTCGCTGACGCGCCCCCTGTGGAGAAACGCCTGCAAGATTGGGTCCGATCACCAAGGATCACCCCCCTTCTATGGAGCCGGTGTCGTGGGCTGTCGCGCGTCAAATGGGGGGAGGTGGTTCCGGTAAGGGGCCAGCCTGTTGAAAAAAGCGGGCCAACCTTCAACAGAGGGGTTGACCCCCCTTCGTGCCCAGATTTGACCAGGATTTCGCCGTGAAATCCGGAACCTCTTGGACGCCACACGGCTCAGAAGCGCCGACCCGGAGTTTTTCGACGGGCTGGGTTCTTTGTGAGACAGGCGACAACGGCCGGAGGCACGACACGCGGGTGCTGAGCAGCCGCCCGTCAGTCGTCCGTCACCGGGGGGGCGATGCCGACGTTGCCGCGCTTGGGCAGGGCGGCAAACCGGGCCGGATCGCTGTCAAAGCTGGCCGCAAGTATCCGCGCTGGGACGTTGTCGACGGTTTGCGACAGGTTGATGGTCTCCACCCGGGGATCCGCCGTGAGGAAGAAGATGAGGATCCGCAACGGCTCATCGCTGACACTGGCGATATAGTGGAACCAATTCTCCGGGAGGAAGGCGATATCGCCGGGGCCGACGGCGAAGGTCTGCAGGTTGCCGTCGGGCGCCACGAGGCCGATCTGCGCGTGGCCGCTGACGCAATAGTTCAGCTCACTGGCATTGGGATGCCAGTGTGGCTCGCGCAACCCGTGCGGGACGGCCATGAGCGGGAAGACGGTGATCCCCTGCAGACGGGGGATCTGCTGGGCGCTCAATATCTGCACGGTCCCGCCGGCGAACGTCACAACGGGCAACTGGTCGGCATTGACGCTGGACGCGGAGGGCGCCGCAGCGGCCGGCGTCCCAACCGGCTCGTCTACGCCGTGCTCCGGCACGGAGACGAGGACGCGGTCGCCGCGCGTGGCGAGGAACGGGACGGCGTTTACTGACACGCCGAAGGTTTGGGCCAGCAGCGGCGTCGGGATGCCGGGCAGGGCCTGGGAGATGTCGGTCGTTTCCGGCTGCTCGTGCGTGAAGGCGGTCAGGACGTGCAGGTCGTCGGTGCTCGTGTTCTGGATGTAGTGGGTATAGCCGTTGGGGACGAAAGTGATGCTGCCGGGCCGGATATCGAGGGTCTCGCTCGTGCCATCAGGGGCGAAGATGCCGATTCGTCCATGCCCGGCCAGGCAGTAGTTGAGCTCGTGGGCATTGAGGTGCCAGTGCAGTTCGCGCAAGCTTCCGGCGCCAAGATGCTCCGAGGCGAAGGCAGCCCCCCGCAAGGGCGGGACCTGCGCTTTGGTCGCCCAGCGGACCGTCCCGGCGGTGTACTGGGTCGGCGCGCTCGCCTCCAGCGCATAGACGAACGGTGGCAGGCCGCCGGAGACGCCCGCAATGGGCGCAGGCGGGATGGCCGGAGCGACGGGAGCACTCTCCGCGGTCGGTGTGGGGCCTTGCCATGTCTGGGAGCGACCCGAGCGTGCCCCGATGGCCGTCAGCAGACCGGCCGCGACGCTGCCGACACCGAGACGGCGCAGAGCGGCGCGACGCGTCTGGTGTGCCGCACCAAGGCTCTTCACATGCGCGGCGAGATCTGAGAGCTCCACCTGCACCTTCCTTCCATCCGTTGTCGCCGGAACCCGTGAGCTCCCGGCGTCTTTCTTGGGGAGTCCTCCTCCCCTCACCAGCGTTACTCACGTCATGTCGCGGATTGTCGTAAAAAGGAACCCGCCTGTTGAAAAACTTCCCAGTCGCCGGTTCCGGAGTCTTGTGGCGCCGGAACGCACGATGATCGGGCGCGACAATGTGCGCAAATCTGAGCATCGAGCCCCGATGAGCTCTTCTGCTAGACCTTCCCTCCGCTTTTTTCAACAGGCTGGGACGTTATCGGAACCAGCGCGCTCACGACGACACCACCGGGACACCTCTCCAGCGAGACAGCGCGACGCGCCGGAGCATCGCCGGTGTCCGGGTCAGGACCTCAGCAAGTGGCGTCCCGACCGCTGCCGCCAACCCCGCATCGAAGACCGTCCCATCGGCGGCCGATGACCCCGACGCCATAGCGTCGCGCGCCGGGTGCGCCCTTAGGATAGCGGTCTCAAAACGGCCGTAGTTGGGACGGGACGGGACGGGACGGGACGGGACGAAGCGTTGTCCAGCGAGTCCCAGGGGATGGGATGCCCAAGCCGCGGTCGCCGCATACGGGCAGACCCCGGGCGCACGGCGTCACAGGCGTCAGGCTGGCTCAGATTGGGGGATAGAAGGCCGGGTTGAACCGCCGCGCGCAGAAACCTGTTGCCTGAGACAGATCGACGTCGTGGACCAACAACTGCTCCTGGCCGTAGGGAACGTGGGCGACGCAGTCCCCGTCCGGACCGAGCAGGCTGGTCGCGGAATCCTGGTAGCGCATCGCGTAGTTGACACTGGCGAAATAGATGGTGTTCTCAACGCTGCGCGCCACCATCGCCTTCTCGTAGTAGGGGGAGCCAGGGTCGCCCCAGCGATTGATGGTCACGCCGGTGCGGTCACTGCCCGTGAGTTGCGGGTGAAAGACTAGGCGAGCGCCGCGGACGGCCGCCCAGCGGACGCCCTCGGGGTAGCGCCATCCCTCATGGCAAATGGTAATCCCAAATGGGACGCCGTCGACCTCGAACAGCCGCCGCCGTCCGTCGGGGACGTAGAACGGCTCTTCCTCAACCGGGATCTGATTCTTCGCTTGGTACCCGACGATCGCGCCGTCACGCGAGACGACGAACGCGACGTTGTGCAGGCCAGCGGCGGATTCCCACTCCATGCCGATAACGACCGCGACGCCGTGCCGCTGAGCCGAGGCGCGAATCTCCTCGAGCGCCGCGTGCTGGCGGCGTTGGTCCGGGGGCGGAACGGGAAAGTCCTGGCCGCGCAATCCGGGGATGTAGGTCTCTGGGAAACAGACGATGGCCACACCCCGCGCGCCAGCGTCCTCCAGGAAGCGGTCGACCGTTTGGAGCCGCTCCTCGACAGACGGCGCGTTCCGCGCGGCCGCCAAACCAATGCGTATGCTCGAGGTTGCGTTCGTTCGTCCCATTGGCCCTCGTGCCTCCCGATTCGCGTCCCTAACCTCACGTGCGATCGCCGATCACGCATTCTCGCACGTGGAGGAAATGAATTAGACGAAGTATCGGGGCTGTCGTCTCGCGTGTCGGTGGTCGCGATGATTGACCGCGAGGCAACGACCCGCTATCGTTGGCCTCCAGGCTTCATGGTGGCTGCCGCAGGCTCCAACGTGCCGAGACGCTCCTTTGTTGCCCGGTGCTCCTCTCCGCACGCGGCGCTGCTGCTCGTGCTGCTGCTCCTTGCCGGCTGCACGACGACCGCCGCACCTGCGACCCCGGCCATGCCAGCCTCGCCCCCCGGCACGGCCCAGCAAGCCGTCTCCTCCTCACCGGTTGCCTCTCCCTTCTCTTCGCCACTTGCAGTCGGTGGCGGGTCGCTGCCGGAACCCGGTCCTGCCCTCCTCCCCGCGGCTGCCGACCCCTGCCTCCGGCCGCCCGCCGTGGGCTCCACCCGGCTGGCCGGCGGCGACGCCCCCTTCCTGGTCGTCGTCGCGTCGCTCAATCTCCGCGCCGGCCCCGGCACCGACTGCCCCGTCCTTGGCTCGCTTCCCTTCGGCACGATCGTCACCCCGAGCGGTGAGACCGTCCAGCGCGCGGGCCGGGTCTGGCACCGCCTCCGGACACCCCAGGGCAATGGCTTCTCCGTGGCCGACGGCATTCAGCCGCTGCCAGCTCACCCTCCACGCGTTGTGCCAGTACTCCTCTACCACCGCCTCGGCGACCAAGCTGGCGAGCTGACCGTCACTCGATCCGCGTTCACCGCCCAGCTCGACTGGCTGGACAACCACGGCTTCGTCGCCATCACCCCGACCGACCTGGCCAACTACCTCGATGAGGGCCAGCCGCTGCCGGCGCGACCGGTCCTGATCACGATCGACGACTATTGGGCGCCCGCGCCGCCATTCCCGGAGGTAGTGGCGGCCGGTGGTGTCCGCGCCGCCCACGTCCTGCCCAACGGCGCCGACCTGGACGCGACCGAGATTGCCGCGCTGGCGGCGTCGGGTGAAGTCTGCGCTCACACCATCACCCACCCCTACCTGGACCAGTTGCCGGCCGCGGCGCAATGGACCGAGATCGCCGGCAACAAGACCTGGCTGGAGGGGATCATCGGCCGGCCGGTGACTTGCTTCGCCTACCCCTTCGGCTTCTTCGACCCGACCACAGTCGAGCTCGTCCAAGCGGCCGGCTTCCGCCTGGCCTTCGACGCCCACGGTGGGATCGCCCACCTTGACGGGGGGTTCGACCGCTGGCACGTCCCCCGGACCGAGGTCAGCGGCACCTGGACCCTGGCCGAGTTCGCCGCCGTGATCGAAGCCGCGACCGGCGCCAGCGACGCGGCCTTTCCCCTCCCTCCCGCTCCGGAGACGCCCTGACCGGCTCCTGCCATCGGAGGGCGTGGACCGCTACCAATCTTCCATACTGGTTTCCGCCTGTTGATAAAACGGCCCAGCGGCCGACAAGGCCACTCCGGCGGGGTTCGATACGCGGGCTTGCCCGATTGGGTGCTCCCGAGGCGTTTTTCCACAAGCTGGCACGTGCTGGGAACCGATGACAGCACACGGCTTGGCCGGACACCCGCTGACCCTGGTGATCCAGGCGCCAACCTGCGCCTGGCCAGGGTGGGGGTAGAACCGGAGACGGGGAGATCTCTACGCGGTGAACTCGATAACCTGCATCATGCCGAGCTCTTCGTGATTCATCATGTGGCAATGGAGCACGGTCTTGCCGGGGAAGTCGAGGAAGCGGGAGCGGAAGGTGAGACTCCCTTCGCGGGGGACGACCACGGTGTCCCGCCAGAGCGTTTCAGTCACGGGCTCGTCGTTGACCGCCATCACCTGGAACGGGTTGGTGTGGATGTGGAAGACGTGGTCGGCGGCGTGATCGTTGACCACCGTCCACTCTTCGACCGCGCCAAGGCGAATGGAGTGGTCGACGTGGTCCGGATCGAAGCGGCGGCCATCGATCAGGAAGGAGAACTCCTGATAGGTTGCGGCCGCGGGGACCTCTGGTTCGATGGCGCTGAACGTGATCGTCCGCCTGCCGGTGATCTCGTCGTCACGGATCGGTTCCAGAGGAGCCGTGGGGAGCGTTGTCGGGAGGCTCATCGCGAGTGGCTCGCCCTCGACGATCACATGGGCAAGCGGTCCAACCGGCGATGGATAGCCCTGGTCGTTGGGGATCGCTGTCAGTTCATAGGTGCCGGGCGCTCCCCCTCGCACGAGCACGTCGGCCCGCTGTCCCGGCGCCATGACGAGACTTTCCAGGCCATCGACGCGCGATCGCGGGATGCCGTCGTAGGCGATGGGATGCAACAGATTGCCGCTGAGCGCAAGCCGGAGATTGCTCTCGTGCGCGGCCTGGACGATGCGCCAGCGCTGGACTTCGCCGGGCCGCATACGGATGATCGGCTCTCGCTGCCCGTTGATCGATAGGAAGCGAGGCACCGCTTCCGGCCAGATCGTGTCATAGTGCTCGATCGTCCCTTGGTAATCGAACATCACTTCGTTGATGACAAGGACGCGCTCGCGAGCCGCGGCAATCTCTGGGACGTCGAGGACATCTCCCTCGACGATCAAGGCGCCCGCCATCCCGCTCGAGATCTGGACGTCCGCGCTGCCGTGATGGTGCGGGTGGTACCAGTACGTGCCACGCGGATGATCGTCCGGCACAGCGATCGCAATGTCGTAGCGCTGACCCGGCTCCATGTCGCGGAAGATGTTGTCGGCGTTGCCGCTGGGACTGACGTGCATGCCGTGGACATGGAGGTTGGTGGTATTGAAGTGATGGGGCAGGTCTCCATCAAGCGGCATGGCGTCCTGGTTCGGCGGGAGGTCGTTGATGAGCGAGATGTGGAGGGCATCGCCGGGCCGCACCTGGAGCGTCGGTCCGGGAACCTTCCCCTCGTAGGTGCGCAGGGAGAGGCGGTAGCCACCAGTGTCGGCGTAGGCGTACTGGACACGCAGCTCGGTGCGGAGCACGCCATCGACCGAGCGGCGCACCTCCGGCTCGACCAGATCGTGTGAGGACCAAGGGGCCGGTTGGAACAGTCCGGCGCTGGCATCCGGGTCCGGGTGCGAGCCGTGCCCGGTCCCCGGAGTCGCATCCGCTCCCGCCACTGAGCGGCGTCCCGCGCTCGCCAGGAGGAACGCGCCGCCGAGACCCGCACCGCCGGCGAGCAAGTGCCGGCGGGAGAGGATCAGGTTCCGGACGAACCGGGCGAGCGGGGTAGGGGGTGCGGCGACCATGACGCGTCCCTTCACGAGGGTCTTGCCGGGCAATTGCGACGACGAGGGCAGCATACAGCCGGCGAGCAACGTGTCAACGCTGGGACGCTGAAGGTGTGCCGATCGGCAGCGGCGGGGTTTCCACAGGGAAACAGACCCTCGCCCGACAGCTCGCCGCCCGTCGACGAGCTGCCGGGCGCAGAGCCCCGCACCGGGCCGGTCGGCGGCGCCAGGGCCGAGCGCGGCCTGATCCGGAAGACGGAGAGCAAGCCGACGTCGGCACCAACCGGCGGCGCTCGACATCTCTCCTGCCGCCCACATTTTCGGTGCGGTCGTTCAACGAGATGGGGCGTGAGGGGTGCACCCGCCGCGGAGCGGTGGGCGATCCCTGAAATAAGGAGATCGGCGCGGCAAGCGGGAAGTGGGAAGCGGGCGGCGTGGGCTACTGGAGACGGCCGCGGGCGGCGACCGGCCAGACGGCGATGATCGTGCCGGCACGGACAGCGTAGAGGGCGTCGTGGAGATGAACCGCCTGGTCGTGGTAGCCGACGTCGAGCTGGAGGCGGTCGCCAACATGGGGCGCGGTGGAGGAGTGATCGAGGCGAACAATGCCGTGCTCGGCGGAGAAGGCGACGTCGATGACGCCGTCGAGGGCGCGAGGGGTTGGAGAGCAAAGGCTGGGGCCGATGGTTTTGCGGCCGGCATCGAGGATCAGGCGGTCCGGAGCGGGGCGGCTGACGACCTGAGTGAGGAGGGTCAGTGCCGGTTCGACGGGGACGCCGAGACCGCGATAGACGGCGTCGCCAAGGGTACCGCCGCCCGCTTGGACTTCGGTGACGCCGGGGAGACCGCCGGTGGTGAGGTAGGTGCCGGTGCCGCCGCAGGAGACGATCGCGACCGGGAGGCCGGCATCACGGCAGGCGGCGGCGCTGCCGGTCAGGAGGGCGACGGCATCTTCGACGGCGCGCTCGCGAAGGGGGGGATCGGTGATCGCCATGGCGTGGCCTTCCCAGGCCATCAGACCAGCGAACTGAAGGTTCGGGCAGGCGACAATCTCGCGGGCAAGGGCAACGACGGGGTCACCGGGAACGACACCGGCGCGGGTCATCCCGACGTCGACCTCGATCACGGCGCGGAGGTGGACGCCCCGTTCGCGAGCGGCCTCGTCCAACTGGCGGACGTTGTCGAAATTGTCGACGGCGACGGCGACGTCGGCTCCAGAGCTGGCGCGGAGGGCGGCGAGGCGGCGGGTCTTAATAGGGCCGACGATCTGATTGGCGATCAAGATGTCGCGGACGCCGGCGGCGACGAAGACTTCGGCCTCGCCGAGCTTGGCACAGGTGATGCCGATGGCCCCGGCGGCAAGCTGACGGTGGGCGATGGCGGGACATTTGTGACCCTTGGCGTGGGGGCGCCAGGCGACGTGGTGGGCGGCGAGATCGGCGGCGATGCGAGCGATGTTGCGATCCATGGCGTCGAGATCGACGAGGAGAGCGGGGGTATCGAGCTCAGCGACGGGGCGGCCGACGAGGGTGGTCAGCATGGGGCGCTCCTTGGCGTCGTCACTTGTCGAATCGAGCCGGGTTGAACGTGGGGCGGTCGTTACGATCCCGTTTTGGCAATGGCGTACGAGACGTAGAGCGCGGCGGTGAAGGTGACCTCGGCCGGAGCGGCGGGATCGAACGGGGAGAGGGAGACGTTCAGACCGCCGAAGCCGGAGCTGTAGTAGGAGCCAGAGCGGTTGTCACCGCAGCCGCCATCGTCGTCGATTGGGCCGGTGGTGTCGGGAGCACTGGCGGAGATCACGTTGCCCAGGGTGACGTTGAGGCGACGGGCAAGACGTTCGGCGCGGGCGCGGGCGTCGGTGATGGCCGCTTGCTGGGCCTCGTCTTCGAGGGCGACGCAATCGGCGAGATCGTAGCGGGCGCCGACGACCTGGACGACGAGTCCATTGGACGCGGCGGCATCAGAGACGCCGGTGACGAGTTGGGTCATCGCCTCGGTCGTGGGGCGTTGCCGCTCGAAGTCGAGGCGGGCGCTGCCGGAGGGGCGGGAAAAGGGCTCGGTGGCGAGCGGGCTGAAGATGGTCGTGACGTCGTCCCGCGCGACGCCGGCGGTTTCGAGGGCATCGAGGATCGGGGAGAGCTCGTCCGGCGTGATTTGCACCGATCCGGGGTCAGGCGTACCCTCGGCGATCGGGACCATGCCGCCGCTCGCCGAACCGGTCGAGCCCTCGGCGGTCGTGACCTCGGAGACGCTAAAACCGGCGTCCTGGCGACCGATGAGAATCTGGATCGTTGCCGTCTCGGCGGGGCGGCTGGACCGACCGACGCCGACGACGGAGATGTTTGGCTGATCGGGCGAGGAGAATTGCGCTAGAGGGACGAGCGGCACGGAGACTTCATCTGCGGTGGCGGGCGCCGCGAGGTAGGCGGTCGCGCCCGATGCCACGATGACCGCGAGCGTGATCAGCGTTGGGGCGAGGACCGATCGTCCGAGGCGGGCGCGTCCAGACCTGGCTCGGCGAGGTGCGCCTGGCCGACCCTCCACCATTGCGAACTCCTTTCGGTCGAAGGCGATCATTGTGGGACGCGCTGAATTTGCCGAACCGAGCGGTGTCCCGGCTCGCGCCGGCGGTGCGTCGGCGCTCGACGCGGGGCGGTCTCTAACGGGATTATCGCAGGTTCTTCGGCTCCTCTCGCTGATGATGGGGGGCCCAGGATGTTGAGAACCAGCCGCGACCAAGACCTCCGCCTGGCGGATTGGCGGAACGGATTTGGCCGCTCAATGCCGTCTCGCCGTAGGGAGCGTTGGATGGTACCCTCGCCAGCCGCGCCGGGCCGAGCGTGTGGGCTGTCGCGCTGCATGATCCTGGGGAGGCGGGAATGAGTCCATCGAATGTCGCGCCGTACGGCTCGTGGCGGTCGCCGATTACGGCGGATCTGATCGTGGCGGGAACGGTGCGGTTAGGGGAGATCGCGCTGGATGGGGAGGAGGTGTACTGGAGCGAGTCGCGGCCGAGCGAAGGGGGCAGGTCGACGATCGTACGGAGGACGGCGGCGGGGAGGACGGAGGACGTGACGCCGGAGCCGTTCAACGCGCGGACCAAGGTCCACGAGTACGGCGGTGGGGCGTATACGGTCCACGACGGGACGGTGATCTTCGCCAACTTCGCCGACGGGCGACTCTACCGGCGGGATCGCGAAACGGAGCCGCGGGCGATCACGCCGGAGGCGGCGCTGCGGTACGCCGATCCCGTGATCGATCCGAAGCGCGACCGGCTGATCTGCGTGCGGGAGGACCACCGCGAGGCGGGGCGGGAGGCGGTCAACGCGCTGGTGGCGGTCGATCGCGACGGAGACGATGAGGGCGGACGAGTCCTGGTCGCGGGCAACGACTTTTATTCGTCGCCGCGGCTGAGCGCGGATGGCGGGCGGCTGGCCTGGCTGACCTGGAACCATCCGAATATGCCGTGGGATGGATCGGAGCTGTGGGTCGGGGAGTTGGACGAGAACGGCGCGCTCGGGCGCACGGAGCGGGTCGCGGGGGGAAGCGACGAGTCGATTTTCCAACCGGAGTGGGGACCGAACGGCACGTTGTACTTTGTGTCCGATCGGACGGGGTGGTGGAATCTGTACCGCTGGCGGGACGGTCGGGTCGCGCCGCTGCGGGAGATGGAGGCCGAATTCGGGGTGCCGCAGTGGGTCTTCGGGATGACGACCTATGCGCCGGTGGGGGTCGACCGTCTCGTCTGCGCCTATGGCGAGGGAGGCGGGTCGAATCTGGCGGTGCTGGACGCGGCGACGGGCGAGATGACGCCGCTGGCAACGAGCGCGACGAGCATCGAGGGGGTGCGGGCCAGCGGCGACTCGGTGGCATTCCGGGGGGGATCGGCGACGGCGGCGACGGCAATCGTGCGTCACGATCTGTCGACGGGAGTCGAGGAGATCTTGCGGCGAGCGAGCGACGTCGCGATCGATCCAGGCTACCTGTCGACACCGCGGGCGATCGAGTTTCCGACGGAGAACGGGCTGACGGCGCACGGGTTCTTCTACCCACCGGCGAACCGGGACTACGCGCCGCCGCCGGGAGAGCTGCCGCCGCTGCTGGTGGAGAGCCACGGCGGGCCGACGGGGGGAACCTCGACGGCGCTGAGTCTGGCGCGCCAGTACTGGACCAGCCGGGGGTTCGCGGTGCTGGACGTCGACTACGGCGGCAGTACCGGGTACGGGCGGGAGTACCGGCAGCGGTTGGATGGCAAATGGGGGATCGTCGACGTCGACGACTGCGTGAACGGCGCCCGGTACCTGGCGACGGAAGGATTGCTCGATCCGGCGCGGTTGGTGATCCGGGGGTGGAGCGCGAGCGGCTACACGACGCTGGCGGCGCTGGCGTTCCGGGACGTCTTCCGGGCGGGGGCGAGTCACTTCGGGGTAAGCGATCTGGAAACGATGACGCGGGATACCCACAAGTTCGAGTCGCGGTATCTCGACCGGTTGATCGGGCCGTACCCGGAGCGGCGGGACGTGTACCGGGAGCGGTCGCCGATCCACTTCGTCGATCAGGTGGAGGTGCCGCTGATCCTGTTTCAGGGGTTGGAAGACAAGGTCGTGCCGCCAGACCAAGCGGAGACGATGTTCGAGGCGGTCCGGGCGAAAGGCATCCCGGTCGCGTACGTGCCGTTCGCGGGGGAGCAGCACGGCTTTCGCCGGGCGGAGAACATCAAGCGGGCGCTGGAGGGGGAGCTGTCGTTCTACGCCCAGGTATTTGGGTTTCCGCTGGCGGAGGCGGTCGAGCCGGTGCCGGTGGCGAATCTCGACGCAAAGGCCGCATCACCGCGCGGTGCGTGAGGAGCGATCGGGTGGAGGTCGGGCTGATCGGCTACGGGTCGATTGCGCGGGAGCACGCTAGGGCCATCGCCGCGCTCCGGACCACGGCCGAGGGACGAGAGATCCAGATCACGGGGGTGATGGGTCGTTTGCGGGAGCCGGCCGAGGCGTTCGCGCGGGAGATCGGGATCGGCCGGGCGACGACGGCGCTCGACGATCTGCTAGCGAATTCTGGGATCGAGGCGGTGATCGTCTGCTCGCCGACGGACCAGCACGCGGCGCAGACGGAGCAGGCGCTGCGGGCTGGGAAGCATGTCCTCTGCGAGATTCCACTGGCCACGTCGCTTGCTGACACGGACCGGTTGATCGCGCTGGCCGTCGCCGCGGACAGGAGGTTGATGGTCTGCCAGACGCAGCGCTACCACCCGGCGCTGGTCGAGGCGCGGCGGATGGTGGGCGCGGGGGAACTGCACCCGCGCTCCATTATTTGTCGCTACGGGTTCCCACCGCGCGAGAACGTGAACTGGATGGGGCGCCGCCGGTCGTGGACCGACAACCTGCTCTGGCACCATGGGTGTCACGCCGTGGACGCGGCGCTCTGGCTCCTCGGCGCGACCGAGGTGGACGTCGCCGCGCAGGTCGCGAAGCCGGGAGGGGCGCTCGATATCCCGATGGACCTTGGGATCGTGATGAGGACACGGGCGGACCAGATCGCGACCGTGGCGCTGTCGTACAACACCCACATCGCCATCCACGATTACCTTCTGATCGGCGAGGAGACGAGCGTGCTGTTCGCGGACGATCGGCTTCGCGGCGCGGACGGGGCGCTCGTCTCCGGCACGGGGGACGGGGTCGGGGACGCGATCGTGCGGCAGGACGCGGAGTTCTTCGCGGCGGTTCGGGAGGAGCGGGAGCCAGCTGTCTCGGGGCGCTCGGTACGGCCGGCGATGGCCGCGTTACAGGTCGCGCAGGATGCGCTGGACGCACGGTTGGGCTCACTCGAGGGGACGGAGGATGAGTCCCCCAAGCGGCCGGTGATCGGGTCCAGGCGCGGCGCGGGACGGCGGGGTGCGAAGCCCGGGTAGTCGGTATAGTAGAAGGCGATCGCAAGCACGGCGACACGGACGTGCTCCCCGTCGCTGCATCGTGAGCCACGGCCGGCGCGACCAGGGGAAAGCCACGATCGCGCGTCGTGACAGACCGGGTGGGAGGAGGACGAGATGGCGACCGGAGCGCGGAAGGTAATCGTGACGTGCGCGGTGACAGGGGCGATCCACGTGCCGTCGCAAAGCCCCTATCTGCCGATCACGCCGGAGGAGATCGCGGAGTCGGCGATTGGGGCGGCGGAGGCGGGGGCGGCGATTCTGCACCTGCACGCCCGGGACCGGGAGGACGGGAGGCCGACGCCGGACCCAGCGGTGTTTGGCGAGTTTCTGCCACGGATCAAGGCGGGAACGAACGCGGTGATCAACATCACGACCGGTGGCGGGCAGCACATGACGGTCGAGGAACGGCTGGCGACGCCGCTGCGGATGCGACCCGAGATGTGCTCGTTGAACATGGGGTCGATGAACTTCGGGTTGTACCCGGTGATGAACCGGGTCAAGGAGTTCAAGCACGACTGGGAACGCGACTATCTGGAGCGGTCGCGGGGCTACATCTTCCGGAACACGTTCGAGGACATCGAGCACATCCTGCGGGAGCTGGGGGAGGCGGGGACGCGGTTCGAGTTCGAGTGCTACGACGTCGGGCATCTCTACAACCTGGCGCACATGCTCGACCGGAGGTTAGTCGAGCCGCCGCTCTTCGTGCAGACGATCTTCGGGATCTTGGGGGGAATCGGTCCGGACCCAGAGGACTTGTTGCACATGCGGCGGACGGCGGACCGCCTGTTCGGCGACGCGTACGAGTGGTCGATCCTAGGGGCGGGGCGGCATCAGATGAACCTGATCACGATGGGGGCGATCATGGGGGGGAACGTGCGGACGGGGCTGGAGGATAGCGTCTACCTGGGCAAGGGGGAACTGGCGCGGTCGAATGCGGACCTGGTGGCGAAAGTTGGGCGCATCCTGCGGGAGCTGTCGCTGGAGGTGGCGACGCCAGACGAGGCGAGGACGATGCTGCGATTGAAGGGGGTGAGTGAGGTGGGGTTTTAGACCGGGCGCCGGGCGAGCCGCGGTCGGCTGGTCACGCCGCGCCGGTCCATGTCGGTGGTGGGCAGGGGCACCAGGCGGTCGTCGAGCCTATCAAGCTCCGGGTGTCCGTCCCTTTTCCTGGCGCAGTCGTTGCTTGATCCACACCCGTTGGTGCGCGTCGCAGAGTGGTAGCCACCCCGTCAGGCATCGAGCAGGGCGAGGACAGGGGCGAAGGCTTCGAGGCCGGCGAGGGTGCTGGGGTCGAGCCAGAGCTGGACGTGGGAGATGCCTTCGTGGGCGAGGGCGCGAAGGGTTGCGGCCAGCTCCACGGGGGCGCCGGAGAGGGTGGGGCGCGGCTCGCTGGGGCGGCCGGCGCGGCCCGGCAGGTCGACCAGGACGGAGACCGTTCGCCCCAGGCTCGCGGGGTCGCGGCCGACGGCGGCGCAGGCGGCGTCGACCTGGGCGCGATCGACGGCGATCTCGGCGGGATGACGGCGGGCCCAGCCGTTCCAGAGATCGGCTTGGGTTGCGGTGAGGCGGAGCATCCGCGGACCGGTCGTACCGATCATGATAGGAGGACCACCGGGCCGGGGGCCACGGGGGCGTAACTCGCAATCGCGGGCCTGGTAGTAGGTGCCTTCGACATCGACGTGACCGTCACGAAGGAGCCCGGCAATGATCGTCAGGGCTTCCTCGAAGCGACTGACGCGGTGATCGAAGGGGTAGCCGAAGGCGGAGTACTCGGGCTCGTGCCAGCCGGCGCCGAGGCCGAGGATGAGGCGACCGCCGCTGATCTCGTCGACGGTGCCGGCCATCTTGGCGAGGAGAGCCGGGTTGCGGAAGCCGGTGCAGGTGACGAGGGGGCCGAGCGCGACGCGCGAGGTGGAGGCGGCGAGAGCGGCCAGCATCGACCAACATTCCCAGGGCGCTTGGGCCTCCTGACCCGCAAAGCGGAACAGGAGATGGTCCTCGATCCAGACAGAATCGAAGCCGAGCTCCTCGGCCCGGCGGGCCATCGCCAGGAGGTCTGTCCAATGGGCAGTCTGACCGGCCATCTCGCGCTCGGTCATCGGCAGGATGAGGCCGACCGCGAGCGGGCGTCGTTTCGGCACAGTCACCGTCTCCTCCAGCTGGCACTGTTTACGGTGTCTCCCGGCGTCGCTCAGGTACCGTTCCGTCTGCCGTCCGGCGCTGTCTCGCTCGAACGTACGCGAGGCGGGGAGGTGCCCGTTGGGGATGTCGCTCCCCGATCTAGGAACGCGCCGATGAGCTCAGCAAGGATCGTCCCGGACTCCCCCGCCAGGGGCAGGGCCGGCTCAGAGGGGGCGGGAATGGTCGCGAGCTTGGCGTTGGGAAGCCAGCTGGCGAGCCGTTCCGCGATGAGCCGCTCGGCCGGACGCGCGTTGTCAATCTGGACGATGAGGGTTGGAGCCGTGACCGCATGGAGGTCACCGGCCGTGGGGGCATCGTTGTCAACGGCGGTCAGGAGTGGCGCGAGGGCGCCGGCGTGGCGGCGGATGGCGGCCAGGCGAGGGCGAGGCAAGCGGTCGCGCCAGCCTTCGCCCCAGCGCTGGTTGAGCACGGTATCGAGCGCGCGGTCGGTGAGACCCTTGTAGGAGGCGTCGGCCGCGACGCGGGACAGGTCGCGGGCGGCATCGTAGACCGAGCGAACGGATGGAGCGGGGTCGCTGGCGAGCAGACCCGGCAGGAGGGGCTCGATCAGGATCAGGGAGCGGACGCGATCGGGGAAACGGCGGGCGAAGGCGACGGCGACGGCGCCACCGAGACCGTGGCCGACGAGGTGAGGTCGGGCGATGGCTTCGGCATCGAGGATGGCGAGGAGGTCGGCAGCGAGGTCGGCGAGGGTGTACCGGCGGTCGGCAAGGGCGGCGCTGGCACCGTGACCACGAATGTCGGGGAGCACAAGGCGGTAGGATGGCGCTTCGCCGGCGGTCAACAGGTCGCGGAGTGGGGTAAGGGCGGAGCGGTCGGCTAGCAGGTCGTGCAGCAGAGCGATCGCGGGAACGCCGGGGGTGGGGCGCGCGGTTGGCTCGTAGGCGAGGCGGGCGCTGCCACGCTGGGCGAAGCGGGTCAGACCGGGGCGAGGGGCAGGTGAGATATCGGTCATGCTGGTCGTTCAGGTCTAACGGACACAGGCGGAGAGGGTCGCGGCCGCGGATGGTGACGTGGCGGCAGGGAGCGTCCGAATCTGACGGAGCCGGCGCTAAGCCGGTGAAGCTCCGCTCGAACGGAGAATGGCTGGTGAGGTTCTGGAGCCCTCGTGACGAGCTGGGCGGCGCGGCCGAGCACCGTGGGTACCACGGCGGTCAGAGATGACTGCCGGTTGAGAGGGAGACGGGTGGGGAGCGAACCAGCGGATGGCAAGCGGTGCGGGATGAGGGCGCGGGCACGGTCGAGCCAGTGAAGGCGGGCGACGCGGCGTTCCAGGAGGACCCAGAACTGGCCGGCGGCGAGGCCGACGCAGAGGGCGACGCCGAGCAGGATGGGGAGATGATAGCGGGCGAAGTCGGAGCGGAGGCCAAGGACGACGAGGCCGGCTTCGCCGCCCAGGGTGAGGAGGACGAGGGTGTGGCGACCGCGGGGGCCGGTGCGAACGGCGCCAGCGAGGAGGACGCCAGCGCCGACGAGGGCGAGGAGAAGATCGAGACCGCGGGGGCGCCAGGGGATGCCGCCCAGGCGGGTTGCGCCGGCGACGAGGCGATCGGTGAGGGTGAATTGGTCGCCGAGGGTGAGGGCGACCCGGTGGAGTGCGGAGGCCCGGCTCGGGACGGCGACCCCAGGCCAATTGAAACCCTGGCGACCCATCTCTTGAACGCGGAACGCGAAGAGATTGCGAGTGCGGTCGATCGGGTCTGGCCAGAGGTAGGGCGAGACGGCGACGAAGACGGCGGCGGCGATCACCGGGAGCGCGGCTAATCGCCAGCCGAGGGGGTCGTCGGGGCAGGCGCCGACGCCAGCGACGCGGCCGGTGCAGGCAGCGTGGGCGAGGAGTCCGACGCCGAAAGCGGCGAGAAGGAGGGCCAGGAGGAGGGGGCTGAGCTTGGTCGCGCCGCCGAGACCGAGGAGGGCGCCGAGGAGGACGGTTCGGGGCCAGGTCGGGCGCGCGGCGAGGCGGCAGGCGGCGAGGGCAGCGAGGGCGATGAGGAGGGCAACCAGGGCATCGCTCAGCGCTTGGCTGGATAGGTGGATCATCAATGGGTGATCGGCGAGGAAGAGCGCGGCGACGACGCCAGATACGCGATTTGAGAGCTGGGTGCCGAGAAGATAGACGACGGCGACGGTCAGCGCGCCAACGACGGCATTGGTGCGACGGCCAGCATCGAGGTCGGCGGGGCTGGCCATGTTGCCGCGGGCGGCGTTCCAGGCCGAGCTGAAGCGAAAGTCCCAGACGCCGTTGGTGGCGAGATCCCGCCCCTGGAGGAGGAGGCCGAGACCGATCAGGTAGGAACCCAGCGGGGGCTGGCCGCGGGTGAGGTAGCCGTCACGCCAGGTCTCACCGAGGGGATGGGTGAGATCGTGGATGTCATGGGCACGGTTGAGCCAGCGCGTCTCATCGGGGTGGAACGGGGTGACGTGGAGGGAGGAGAGATTGAGCCAGAGCGCGAGCGCGAAGAGGATGAAGGCAAGGAGCGCGTCGCGCTTCATGCGGTCGCGTCGCCAGCGACGGGCTGGCGGTCGAGATGCCGCCGGGCTGGGGATGGGACGACGAGGGCACGGTCAGCGACGTGAGGCGCGCGCGCGCGCGACGGACGGCCGCGCTGGGGCACGCTGGCGCTCGCGATCATCAGCGCGCCCGTCCGAACGGGGACGCGAGGGGAGGTCGCGGGCCGGGCGATGGGGGAGCGCCGGGGGCGCTGGGTGACGCCGCGGCGAACAAGGGAGCCAGCCACGCGGACCCGGCGGAGGGGGACGGCGGCCGCCGCGCCGGGGACCGCGATATGCCGGGTGCGCCAGATGGCGACGAGGGAACGGAGGAAGTCCCACGCCAAACCAACGACGAGCCCGGCGCAGACGGCGGCGGCGAGGAGAATGGGGAAGAGGTAGCGCTCGAAATCGGCGCGCATGCCGAGGACGATGGCGGCGACCTGGGCGCCGAGGATGGTCGCGGCAAGGGCATACTTGCTCTGCAGCCCATGACGCGCAACGAGGACGATCAACAGCTCCGCGCCGATGAGGGCAAGGGGCAGATCAAGGCCGACCGGCCGCCAGGTGGTGCCGAAGCGGGTAGCGAGGGCGGTGATCAGCCAGCCGGTGGTGGTGTGGTAGTCGCCGAGCCAGTTGCCGATCCTGTTGAGGGCCTCGACGCGGCTGGTGATAGCCAGGTTATCCCAGATTTCCCCCTGACCGGTCATCTCTTGAGCGCGGAAGCGGAAGAGGTTGAGGGTGCGCCCGAAGGGGTCGGACCAGAGGTAAGGGAAGCTGGCGACGAAGGTGGCGTAGGCGACGAGAGGCAGCGTCATGAGCCGCCAGCCGAGCCGGCGGCTGATGGAGGCGGTCTCGATCGTCGGGCGACGCCAGGCGTAGAGGAGCAGGAGAACGCCGATACCAGCGAGGGGGACAGAGATGAGAATGGGGCTGAGCTTGGCGCTGCCCCCGAGGCCAAGGAGAACGCCGAGGAGGATGGCGCGCGGCCAGCTCGGCCGGGCGGCGAGGGCGATGGCGGCCAGCGTGGCCAAAGCGACGAGCAGGGTAAGGATGGCATCCGAATCGGCGAGGCTGGAGAGGTAGACGGAGAGGGGATGCGGGATGAGGATGAGCGCGGCGACGACGCCGGCCAGCCGGTTGGCGAGGGAGCGGGCGATAAGGTAGGCGGCGACAACGATCAGGGCACCGACGACGGCGTCGGTGCGGCGGGCGGCGGTCAACTCCTCGCGGGTGGGCATGCGGTCGTGCCACTGGTTCCAAAGGTCGCTCTTGGAGAAGTTCCAGAGGCCATTGGTGGTGAGGCTGAGTCCCTGAGCCGCGAGACCGGCCCCCATCAGGTATGACCCAAGGGGGGGTTGGCCGCGCATCAGGTCACGGTCGTGCCAGTAGGAGCCGAGGGGGTGGGCGAACTGCTGGACGAAGCGGGCACGATGGATCCAGCGCGCCTCGTCGCGGTGGAAGGTCGTGGTGGGGATATGGGCGACGTTGTACCAAAGGGCGAGGGCGAAGAGGGCGAGGGCGATCAGGCTGTCGCGTCGCACGCGTCGACTCCGGCCCCAGCGGGGGGTGCGTCGGGGGCCCGCGGCCGGCGGAGCGGTCACGAGGGCCGGGCGGAGGTTCCCACGGGGCGGGAAACCGGTATCAGTCTAACAATCTTGGCCGGGGATTGCCCGTCCGGTGGGCAAACTGACGGAGAGCGGTCCCGCCGCCGTGGAGCGAACGGAGAGGTTCGCCACAGTGGGAGGGGGCCTTGCGACGACGGCCAAAGCCCCCGTCGACGCGCTGTCGGGGACCGGGTACGGGGCTGTCAGGCAGTGACCTCGGCGAGGCGGTCGAAGAAGGCGGGGAAGGTCTTGGCGACGCAGCCGGGATCGCGGAGGCGGATACCGGGAGCACGAAGGGCAGTGATCGCGAAGCTCATCGCCATGCGGTGGTCATCGTAGGTGGCGACGTCGGTAGGCCGAATCGGGGCGGGATGGATGGTCAGCCCGTCTGGGAATTCTTCGACGCCTTGACCGAGGCGAGTCAGCTCGGTGGCAAGCGCGGCGACGCGATCGGTCTCCTTGAGCCGGGCGTGGGCAATGCCGCGGATGGTGGTCGGCCCGTCGGCGAAGGGAGCGATGGCGGCCAGGGTTTGAGCGGTGTCGGAGATGGCTGTCAAATCGAGATCGACGCCGCGAAGGCGGCCGCCCGCCGGGCCGCGCACCTCGACCGCATCCGCCTCTTCGGTGACGCGCGCGCCCATCGCGGCCAAGGCATCGATGAAACGGAGATCGCCCTGGGTCGAGCGGGAGCCGAGACCTTCGACGCGGACGCGGCCGCCGGTGAGCGCCGCCGCCGCGAAGAAGTAGGAGGCGTTTGAGGCGTCTGGCTCAATCCGGTAGGGGCGACCCTCGTACCGCTGGCCGGGCTGGACACGGAGCGTTCGCCACGTTTCACGGTCGAGCTCGGCGTCGACGCCGAACGCGGCCATGACGGCGGCGGTCATCGGCAGGTATGGTTTAGAGACCAGGTCGCCCTCAATCTCGACCTCGACTCCCTCGGCGGCGTAGGGGCTGACGAGGAGCAGGGCCGTGAAGTATTGACTGCTTTCGGTTCCGGCCATGCGCGTCCGGCCACCGGGGAGTCCAGCGGCGTGGGCGATGACCGGCGGGCAGCCGGTGTCGAGCTCGCTAACGGTGTCGGCGCCGAGATCGCGGAGGGACGACAAGAGCGGGGCAATCGGACGGCGGCGCATCCGTGGCACGCCATCGATGCGGTAGACGCCGTGGCCAAGGGGGAGGGCGGCGGTCAGGAAGCGCATCGTGGTGCCCGAGTTGCCGACGAAGAGGTCCGCCCGGTCGGCGGGGAAGGCGCCGCCGCCACCATGGACGACGAAGCGCTCGCCGGGTTGATCGATCTCAACGTTGATGCCGAGCGCGGTCAGCGCGGTCGCCATGTACCCGGTGTCGTCACTATGGAGAGCACCAGTCAACTCACTGTCGCCGTCGGCGAGGGCGGCGACGAGGAGGGCGCGATTGGTGATGCTCTTGGAGCCGGGAATACGGACGACGGCGTCGATGGGACCGGGGGCGGGGCGGGGGGCAAGGATATCGGGGAAGCGGCGATCGGCGGTGGTCACCATTGGCGAAATCGTCTCCTGGCACGGTCGTTCGTCCAACGGCAAGGGTACCAGGGTTGGCTGATGGGCAGGAACGGATGGCCGGCATCGTGCGTTCGAGATATTGGAGCATGCGCCGATGAGACGCGTCATCCAATGGGAAGCCCTCGTTATACTGGGTGGATCGGGCCGTCGCGACCACCGCGAGCGTGGCGAAGTGACGGTCATCGAACGACTTAAACGGAACAAGGAAACGGGAGCGGATGGAGCCGAGACCTCCTCGATCGCGGCCAACCGACGCGGTTGACCGGACGGGCCGAACGCCGGCGGCGGCCGGACCAACGCCGGGCGCGCGGGCGAATGTTGGGACGTATCCTGGGACGCAACCGGGACGAGCGCCAGGACCGGGGCCGGACGTCAATGTCTACGGACCGGGCGGCCAGCCGGGATATGGCGCCGGCCTGGGACCAACCGGGTCGGAGATTCCCCTGCTCCCGCGACAACAGCGGCGACGGCGACGGTTAGCGCGGGCGACGCTCGTCCTCGTCCTGTTGTTGGTTGGACTTGGGGTGGCGGGCGCCTACTTCCGCGATCGTCTGCTGGGAGACGACCAGCAGACAAGGGTACCGGCGGCGGCGATCGCGAGCCCGTCGGCGATCGCGGCGGCGCCTGGCTCGTCCACCGAGGTCGCGGCGGCCCCGACGGCGGCGCGAACGGGAGGGGTGGCGGCGGTGGTCGCGACCGCGACGGCTACCACGGCGGCGCCGACCCCGACGCGCTCCGCGCCGACGCAACCCGCGTCCCGGCCGACGAAGCAGGCGGCGGCCCAGGATACTGCCGCCAGTGGGGATGGAGCGACGGGGCAGCAGGCCGCGCTCGCGGATTTGCTGCCGACTGAGGACGAGGTGCCTCAGGGTCTGACGATGACCGAGGATGCGACGCGGACCGAGGATGAGGTCGTGCAATCGTTGGGGACGGAGGACGCAACCCAACTCCTGGACAACTGGGGATGGGACGGCAACTCGTATCGGAGATTCAGTGGCACCGACATGCCGGCCGGGAGTACGACGTTCCTCGACGTCAGCATCCATCGCTTCGCAAGTGGTGATGCCGCGGCCGAGGCGCTGACGTACTTCTCCGACCAGGTGATTGCGGCCCAGGGTCTCGAGGAGCTCACGGTTGACCCGGTTGGCGACGCGGTCCGGGCCCTGACCGGCGCGTCGGATGACGGGACGACGAACGTCGTGGTCTACGTGCAGCAGGGGGCGGATTTGGTTCGGGTTGGAGGTTCCTCCGCGGACGGCGATCCGATGGACGACGTATTGAACGTCGCGAAGACGGTCGTCGCCAAAGAGTAGGCCCGAGCGGTGGTGGAGCCACCGTGGTTCCAGTATGGGTTCCCGAGGAGGGAAGACCCGGGGATTACGGCGGGATCGCTGTGGCGTCCATTTGTCAGGACGGTTATCCGAGGGGTGATCGCGGCTGGAATGAGGTTGGCGGAACGGCGATCAGCATCGCTGACGCCTCGGCGGTTGACTATTGCCTCATGGGGTAACGTGGAACAGAGCGCCCCCTGGGTCAGTCAAGAGCGGTTTGCTGATCCGTTGATCCGGATGTCGGATGACGGTGTCCTTGCGTTCTCCGGGCACAGGACGCAGCGCCTTGACTGTAACCCTCCGTGGTCACCACATCGGGCAATCGCTCGCGGAAGCTGGACTGGGGTCAGAACGAGAGGCCCACGAGGTCACGAACTGTCAAAGGTACAAGTCCCCTGATCTTAATAGCAGGGCGCAAGTGCTGCCGCCGCTCATACGCATGATGGCCCGCTCCCTCGGGAGCGGGCCATCGCTGGCGAGAATGCCACCAATACATGGCGGCGCGCGGTCACGTTGCTACGAGTTCGCGGCGTCCTTCGCCGGATCGCCCCGGCGGGCGAGAATGGCGATGGCCGCAGCTCCGGCGGCGGCGACGCCGACGGCACCCGGCAGCTTGCTGCCCGTAGGTTGCAGCGACGAGCCGGTACCGACAGTTGGCATTGCTGCCCCGCCACCGACGCCGCCCTGGTTACCGGCGCCCTGACCGTTACCGCCACCGCTGCGTCCGCCACTTCCTTTACCACCGCCACCGGTGCGACCGCCACCGCCGACGCCCTTGTTATCATCCTGGGCGGCCGCAAACTGGTCGAGGCCGGAGGCGCCGACGAGCGTGAGGGCCAAGACGCCGCCAGTCGCGAGCTTCGCCGACGTCACCAGGAGGCTACGCCGAGAGGTTCGCCGCTGCGCGCTAGTGTCGATCGTATCTAGAAACCGCTGCTGCACGGACGTCATGTTTACCCTCCGTGTTCTGATCGTCGTTCGGCCCTGCACCGGTATGCGGGCACGTCGTGTGACCGGTTGCTGTCATGCCGAAAGGGCAACAGCGTCGCGATACCCGATCGCGCGTCCATGGCCATCGGGGAACGGGTGGCGAAGCCGTTGCTGAACCTCGCCGGCCCTGTCCCCGACCGCTCGCCGTTGTCGCCGCTACCCGGCGGGCGTGGCTTCGGCGGCGACGATAAACTGGCCCGCGGCGGCGACGACGTCATCCGGCGCCAGCGGCGGGTCGGTCGCCGCCGGAAACGGCGAGACCCCGTTCAACCCGTTCAGATACGCCGCGTGCCGCGCCTCCACCCCGTGGATCGTCAGCGCCGCCGTCAACAGCGCGTCCTCCTCGATCAGATACTGCGCCGCCCCCTCATAGGCCGACACCCCCGTGTTC